>Ga0123352_10000874_pt1 | contig 38168 bp, 22 predicted proteins | sample TergutLab28metaG_FD_89700 | JGI IMG/M metagenome (GOLD analysis project Ga0123352, IMG submission 89700) | Labiotermes labralis P1 segment gut microbial communities from Petit-Saut dam, French Guiana - Lab288 P1 | ecosystem: Host-associated > Arthropoda: Insects > Digestive system > Gut ... | reverse complement strand
CCCCCCCCCCCCCCCCCAAAGTGCTATGTATTTCATACTGTTATTTTTTGTTCATAAAATATTCACATTTTACATACAGTACAATTTAAATGTCCGTATTTTTCACCAAAAGGTTAATAAATCATAGCTGTTCTGCTCTTTATGTTTACAGTTTTTATATCTACATAATTTGAATCATATCAGTACTGCACATCATGATCTTTGCAACAAAATACAACTAGATTCTGAATTAAGCTCCAACAACTGCTAAGATATTAATTTCCCACATGAGTGATACATTACTTGATGTGTAGCTTTGTTTGAACCAGCCTCTTACCTTTTACTTTTTTACATACTTGCACCATGTGGCAACAGAAGCATTGAAAAGAACCATGTTATTATCATTTAAACTAATCTTCAAGTCCCAGGAAAACATCAAACTAATTGAAGATGTGATGACTTGTGGTACATATTTACTGTATTTGACCCGCTAAACTGACAAAGTATGTCATTTACACAAAAAGTATAAATGTATATTTTTAATGACTCTCAGTTTGGCATTCTTTTTTCTTATGACTACTATGGCAATGGTTGTATGTTCACTAAAATAACAAACTATAAAACAATTTGCAAATGAGCATATACTGTACCTTATTACATCATCTGCAAGTCAACTCTCCATGCCATTTAATTTTGATAAAGAACTTAACACTGAAGTCATTTCTGTTAGAAAGTTTCTTAGCTGTCATTTTCCCACCTCAACAGCTATGATGTCTTCTTCTCCATGTGGGGTCATTGATACATATAATTAGAGGTACGCAGCATGTCGCAACTCAGTATTTAGTAGGATTACACAGTTCCATGAGCCAGCAGCAGAACATCAGTAATGTGACACATGTTGAATTACAGATCCTTCATGAACAGCCTCTGTAAATGCCAGGAGGTACACCCAGTGCAACTCAGTTTTCTTAAAAATATTGTCTTATGAAAGGGAAAATAAACACACTGTCAGTATGGGTGTTAATACAAGCTTGGGAAAAACATCCCTTGTTTAATCAATGACCAAGGTACAGTCAAATCCTTAACAAACACACCTGCATGCTACAGTAGAACATACAAGAAACTTCCCTGAGGTTTTCATTAGAATATTTTAAGACTGTTTTCCAGACAAGGGCTTCACTTGAAGACAGAAAGGGTTTATCCCACTTGCAACTGCAGCATTTCAGTACAAATCACACATCACCACACCAAAATTTTCATAGCAACATGAAGTCCATAATGGAGTCATCGAGAAATAATTCAATATGCTGTCACATGACAGAATTCTGTGAACACCTTACTGTTGTTCCAACTTCTTGGCTTGAGCAACAGATTCCAAAATAGTGTCAGTGACTCTGTCTGTACCACCATTGCAACCTCCACTTATGAACATGGTTGGGATCTCAGTTCCATAGTAAATCTTATTGTTCTTAGATATAGCTTCATATTTCTTTAATTCTAAATATTCTTTAGTCAGAAGCAAATGGTTGGCTTCAGCTTGTTTTTGAGTCTGATAGAAATCAGCATCCGAATGACTCTTCTGCCTTGCCAAATGGATCTCATCTGTGAAACAAAAATTATTCATGTCAAACTGGCACGTATACGTACAGAACAAGGTTATGAACTAAAAGAGTAACTTCAATAAAAGGCAAAAATTATGCACAAATTGAATTATTACAAATTAAATCTTTAAAAAGACAATGACTCAGATGATGGAATGGCAAAGACAAAAACTGTAGAAGGCTCTGGTGCTGGTCATTTAATGGTACATTCTGAATTGCATAGGTCTGGTAAGTTTGATGATGATGAAGTGGGAGGGGTACGGAAAGAAGTGGTCAAGACCTATTCTAAAGCATATGCCAACATTGCCACACATGAATCTGAATACCCACGCACAAAATATCAGATTCCACAGTGGATACGGCAAGATGCAAGGTCATGATTATATAATATAGAAACTTTATGTGAATATTTTACAATTACTAAAGAAGTAAAGGTCACCCTATAACATACAATGGAGGTACAGAGGGGGCATATGGGCAGAGTTTTAATCTCTCTTTAACTTCGGTGCTAGATAGGGGTGTGTGGTCAACACCACTTCCCAGCCACTTTACCCCTGGGAAAGAGACCTGGCATACAATGTACATGAGGCTAGAAGGTCACTGGGGCCAGTCCATACAGGTACAAAAATTCTGCCTCATGGGGTATGTACCCCAGACTGTCCAGCCTACAGTTAAGTCACTATACTAACTACACTATCCCAACCTCCCCTTTACAGTTATTAACTAGAACTAAATAATATATGAACTTACCTTCAATTTGTGACATCCTTTGCAATGATTCCTTCTCCATAATCTTCTGATCAAATTGAATCTTCGCTACCAGTGCTTCCTTCTCTGCCTCTATAACTGCTTTCTTACGTTCTGTCTCTGCATCTTTCTCAACCACCTTCTGATGTTGCGTCGAAATTAACAACTTTGTTTTCTCAGCTTCCCTGTAAACATAACGTCCACACAATTGGGAACAGAATCCTTTCCTCTTCTGGCAGGTTGCACGCAAGGTGACCAATCAGAACCATGGGAAGTGGTACGTAAATACAGCTAACTCACCTTCCCATCATTCTGAATGGCTACCTTCCTTGCAACCTGCCTACATAACCCACAAACATCCTGAAATTAATCACTTCAGTCATCTTTAATCTTGAACAGGGAGATAGCATGGTCCTCCAAAACACTGATACCCACCTGAAACACCATGTGGTGGTGAAATAATAAGGTCTGTAGTCATTACATAGACTCAACTGGCTGAACGTAGAGACTATTGGCAGACTCTTCTAAATATGAGTATAAACCTTTAGACCATACAAAAAGTAAGAATTTGTTGATCAGTTGAGAAACTATTTCTAAAGAAAAGACTTGCATCCTTTGTGTTCAATAAAACAGGACACTCTTTTACACTTAAATGTTAACTGCTAACAGACCTGTTCAAGGAATTTGTCAAACTGGATAATCAAACAGTATTCCAATCATGTTTGCTACTAAAGTTATACTGTGGAGGACTAAGTCTATAATATTAAATAGAAACTTTTAGAACTCACATCAATTCATAATTCTTCCTTATGGTTTCAGGAATCTTTGGTTTGGTGACCCTAACAGCCTGAATATACAGCCCAGGTGCCATTTCATTCAAATCCCGTTGCAGTGCTGTTTTGAGGTTTTCATCAATTTGATCAAACAAATCTATGTAAACCTGCAATAAGCAAATAATTTTGTCAAAAATATACAAAAGAAACATGTTAAAACTTACAAACAGAAAAATACATTATATGAGATCTGCTACAGTAGATATCCCAAAAATTTACAAAAGCAAATCTACTTAAGGGTTTGATGGTCTCCTCACAGATAGCTGATCAAATAACAAAATGTGTGTGGGAGCTGCACAGCTGCTTTCTAATATGCTTTTAAATTTAAATAAGCATCACAATGAATATTCTGAAAATTATTTATCACCTTTCTTATGTAGTCAAAACAGTAAATTAATAAATACATATATATGTTCAATGTGTCAACTGTTATCACTTGTTGTGTACTGGCAACATTAAACTACTATATATATATGTGTGTGTGTGTGTGTGTGTGTGTGTGTGTTCAATGAATGGACTGTATCACTTATAAAGAGAGTCAGAAAAAAATGACAATCAAAATATGTGACAGCATACACATACAGGCATGGGTAAAGAACAACACTTTTCTTAATTCTTCTTCAGGAAGACAAATTTTCAGTAGCAAGTTTGTCTATGGAGCTCATATATCACTGGATCCATAAGAAACCAAACACTGTATTTCAAATGCAAGGGCTCTATATTTACCCATGTGCCTCAACTTAATGTTTATGGAGAATATAAGTTGCAACAAAACTGTTAGTTTACCTCTTGCAAATTGTGAACACTGCAAAACTGGTTAAGCTCATGATGAACTTTGTTGAAGATTAAGGTTTTGTCATAATCTGCAGTATAGTTCTTAACAATATCATACACTGCAACAGAAAATGAACTTCAACTTAATCCTGTATCAGATGTATTGACAGTCATTAGATAAAAATTTGTTATGAATATAAGTCCTTAAAAACAATAATTGATTTTAAATAAAATCTGCAGCTACCTACAATTAATTTCATATAACCTACACAGTTCGTGGGTGAACATCATGTGCCAAAAAGAAAGTATGTAACTCATACTCATTATGATTTTGTGGGATATGACATGTTTCTACATTGAAGATGCTGGCAACAGAAGGTCCATTATTGTTGTCTGATTTTAATCTATATTAGAATGTGCTGACCAATTTTAATAAAGTTCTGCAATATTAAATTTCATTAAAATCCATTCAGTAATACTCAAGTTGTTATATGTGGAACAATGGCTGAAGAGACAGGCATGGTAAAGCTAGTGAGCACATTTTTGTGGACATGCCAACAACTAAATTTAAAATCAGTTAACTCCATAACAAGACAACATATCAAAGCAAATAACATTTCAGTATGCACATATCAATTAATTAATGTTCCAATTTGTTGCAAATACTTACCACTACTTGCACTAAGAATATTCACAACTTCAATGCGGTCAAAGTAAATCATGACTCCTCCACTTGTTCCACAAGGCACATTTTTCACTTCATCTGTTTGAAGTGTGACCTAAATTATTAATGAAAAGAAAGTAAACTCCAGTGAATTCATTTTACAGTTCTGTGGTTAAATGTAATGGGTCTACGTAAAATTTGTGGTTGGTAAGAACTGGACTGTACAATTAATCTTGCCCTTAAAAGCTGACAATCCATAATATGGGCTTCACAAAAAATGGAACTTGTTTGACCCAGTGAGTGACTATCAGCTTCTCAAAGACTGTTTTTTCTGGAGCTAGTCTGTGTCTTTCGTAAAGACGATCCAGTATTTGACGATTTCTTAACTTACTTGTACTGATCTATATGTTGTGATAAATGGAATCATCATATGGTATCCTGGCTGACTTGTATTGTTTAATAATGCTCCACCCTGTGACAAAACAAAATTAAAGATTACCTTGTTACACCAAGACAAAAAAATTATTCAAAGAAATGACAGTATTGTTTTAAGTATGAAGGTAAAAACTGTTCACAAACATACTAACCCTGTAATACACACCAACATGGCCTTCTTCCAATTTGTGCAAGGAAAAGTGAAGACTAATCCCCAAAATCAGGACAGCCCCAGCAATAACGAACGGTGTATCTGCCATTATTTACGCTGAAACGCACCACAAATGTTTCAGTATTTAATTATATAAAAATGCTTAAAACTGGAAACCAAGTGACAATCGGAAAATAAATATTTCAGTTCACTTTCATTCATCTCCACAGCCAAGGCATTAGGAATTATAAAAGTACCATCATCTCGTTTCTTTTTTAAACCATAATGTTCGTGCACGATCAGAGGTTCCAAACCCGTTACGGACAAGAGATTTTTATTTGTATTCTCCAAAACGTCCAGGCCGTCTCTCGGATCCACCCCGCCTCCTATTCTATGAGTACCGGTGTTCTTTCCCGGAATAAAGCGTCCGGGGCGTGAAGTTCACAACCTCCATCTAGTGCAGACGTTATGCAGACCTTTCATCCACTTACATGCGTGGACAAGGATAACTTTACTTTTCAGAGTAATATTAGTACGAATTCTCTTCATTACTTTAACTTATATTTTCATGTTTCCATTGGATAAGCAAACACCACAAACGAGCGTTATTTCGGATATTTCAATCAAAGTTCCGTGTATATATATTTTTTTTTTTCAGAATTATGGCACATATCTTTCAAATATAATAAAGTATTCATGCACCTTCAATCGCGCAAAAATGGTGCATAAAATGGTCAAAATATCGCTCTATATCATACTTACTGCAAAAAAGGTTATCAGCTGCCTACCACTACAGCGCCATGATAACCATTCGTACCACCTAGTCAGGGATACCAAAACACGGATTAGAGCTGAAGTTGTGAACCGCGCTCTGCGGTTCCAATACCTTTTCCCGAGCTTCCAAGGCCGCAAAGCTGAGCCCCACATTATAACCACCTGGGCCTATATGCCGGTAATGTTCACGGCGTTCACCAAACGTCTGAAAATTTACTTCATATTTCAACAGTTCTCGTTTCAAACTGTTCATTACTTTCTTTGCTTTCTTCTTGGATTTCTGGACCCTTGAAGATGGAACCAATGGGTTGTCCCGAAAAGTCGTTAAGGAATTGCGACTACGCGTAGTATACCAGAAGATTGCAGATTTGTTCATTACTGCATCTTACTAACATTAATGTGAGAGCTCGAAACCAATGTTTATTTAAATTCAGCGAATGGCGACATACACTAAATACCATCATGCGCTTGTTTTGTGCACTTTGCGTCAACAGCACGAAAAACCCCGAACTGTTGCTTTCAAATAGTATGGCTGGGAGATATATCTTTTTTTTCTCTCTTCTTTAGAGTCAGACTCTCGACCCATTAATGCTTCGGCGTGTTTTTAGACAATGCGGGTTGTCCTGGAACGCCTTCTGAACAGATACCGGGATCGTAGTCAAGCGTTTCGTATTCGGGAAGTCCCAGATTCGATTCTTGGCAAAGAAATCATCTTACATTCTCCGTTGTTTTACGAAGTTTCTCCATGTGCGTAGTTGTAGGCCTACTACCTCCCAATAGACCAAAACTGCTTCCTTCCATATCCTTTTCAAATTTCTAGTTCAGAACCACCCAGTGTTGAAAACAGACGTCGTTAAAAAGACCCACATCAAGACTCTGTGACACACAGCGAGCTCATATCTGACCAAATCTGAAATTTTTTCAGTTACGGTTAACTTTAAAACTGGTTATGGTTTCATCCGTTTGCAAAATGCAGCACGTTTGATTTGAACCATGTAATGTAATGATCATAATTCTTCCTTTATTATGTATTTAGCGTTTATTTTCATTCTCGGAACAAATAGTTATTGTTTTCACCCACACAATTACCCGAATGATCGTAATAGTAGAAGTGGGGTTCATGTATTCCCGTAGCTGCAAGGACTCAGTTTTTAAGTGTTAATAATTAGTTTAGCTTAGCCCTTGAAGAGAATCATATCGAAATCTTACAATCATTTAGTACTGTTAAGAATTACAAGATTTTGGAGTCATTTTCAGGATAGAACATTTAACAAAAAATGGAATAATGAATTTTGTTATCAATACAGAACAAAGGATAGTGCCTCTGAAGATTTATGGTTTCTTCCAAGCAGTATGAGTGTATTGCGTAATCTTTACTTTCTTAAACTTAGTCGCGAGTAGTGTACCGGTAACCGAAGTATCGTGTTTTAGCGAGCTTAATGGAGATGTTCTTCTTCAGTACCTTTTATCGGAGAAACTTGTTTTCCCTTATGTTTATATATTTTTGAATCGTTGATAACATATTCTGAGTGCTTGGTACACAAGTCTTTTGCTCCTACACATGTGCCTTACGAGTGTATGTATAATTGCCTAAACCCGATAATAAAGTACGCTTAGATCGATCTAATAACTACAAATGTACTGAAATAAACGTTCCAATAACTTTGCCTAAGTGTTACTGTCTTGTAGAGGGCGAAATCGTAAATGTGCTATGTGATATATTACACACACCTCAACAATATCTGTCTGGCATCGAGATGTGATCTCTTGGTACGTGCAATGGACGTGAGAAAATGTACACACATATTTTGTCCAGTTTACTTTCGCATGTGCAATTTGTTTGCTTGTTTATGAAAGAAGGTAAGTACTCACATGTAAGATGAGAGTTCTCGCATGCCGTCTGCCGGTGACAGAACTTCTGTAATGCTCTACTGAGCAAGGAATTGGCCCGAAGTTCTTTCGCCACGTGTCCCATGGCTATTGTGAGCTCGGAATTCGATTACATTTCCGTCACTGTCGGTGAGGCGTGGCCAGAATTTGCAATATAGTGGCCTTCGAATGAAAATAAACCCTCATATGGACAGATATATAATTAAAGGTAGCCCATCATAACCATAAGATCCGATTTTTTATCGGTGCTTTAAGATCATAGTACAAAAGCGAAAGTATGCAAATATGTAAGTACATCATATGGTGAAGTAATTAGGTAATTCACCTCCAGTCCTTGACCCTATCAGGCTTTCTTGGTGGCAGAATTTCCATTAGTGTAAATTAAAATGTGGTGCTGATAGTTACGCCTCGTTTCTTTGTAGGACAATTTGAACTCCAAATAACTTTAAATGAATATTTATCTGTATGAACTATACTAGATGTCTCATACATACATACATACACACATATTTAAGACATATGAATAAGTTCCCTCTGTGTTTCGATTTCAGTTACAATAACCACTAACCAGCTAAACAGTTAACTCTATGGCAGTGCCTTTCTTCAGGAGCTAATAGTTCTCCAACTAGTCAAAAAATTTACTGCATTGTATGAGACCCAACGTTTCGTTACCGCGTTTGCAAGGGTCAGTCACCAGTTTCTATTCTAAGCCAGATTAGTTAACCCACTCCCTTCCCCATGTTATTTCTTTAAGATCCACTTTAATATTATCATCCAATCTGTTACAGGTACATAGATTTTTATAATATTTAAATTGTATACATAAGCATATGAAGTATATTTATTCTTATTTTTCTCTAAATAATCTTTGCCGAATTATGACACAATTCTTTTATTTTTCAAACAATATAAAGCACTACATTTCGCAGTTTTACAACAAATTTTAAGCAGTCTGTGAAAAGTCTGAACTTCGTCAAAGGAAGGTTAGATACTTGCCCTTGTTTACAATAACAATAGGAACTTGAAAGAAAATTTATACGAATGCAGGTCTACAATGGGAAATTTACCTAATAGTCACATTTGATTTCAAATTTCCTTCTTTCATATGTGGCAACTGTGATTGGAAATATCTGTAATGTACGTAATTTATGTCACTTTTTATGTAAACACTACTGAAGGACATGAGTGACTAACGGTGTCGACAACCATTTACATACCATATTTTTCTGGTTACTCAGAATGTGATAGCAGTTTTTTGGGGGGCCTAAATATAATTCAGCATAAGGAGCAACAATTTCCAGAATATTGGCTGTTCCCAAGGTATAAACTACGAAGCGATGTGAATGAGCATGCCATAACGAATTTCATTTCTTGTCTTATAGTAGTATTATATAGTAGGGCTGTTGCACCACAGAAAAATTTTTTTATATAATTGGTACCGAAACACTTGAATATTTTCAGAAATATTCCGAACGTACAGCACATACAGACGGAGTTGGGAAACCAGTAATGAGGCAAATTCTGGGTTTTTTACCGCGGTGAAACTGAGGATTGGGGTGTTCCGGGCTGTGACGCCGAGTTGTCGGGTGAGTGAATTCCGCCGTTTCGAAGGAACGTAGTACGTTCGTTTTCATGGGTCACATCCCCTAAAACCGGAATCTCAATTAGAAGTATAGTGGTGGTGGTGCTAGTAGTAGTAGTAGTAGTAATTATTATTAGTAGTAGTAGTAGTAGTGCTGGTATTAGTTCCTTCAGGTCGCAAGCGACCTTTGGTGATTGTGTTGGATCTTCTTAGCAACAAGGGCTAGGGCTTGCGATCCCTTATTCCTTCTGACATTTCCTGTTTTCCAGTACATCAGGTACCTCCATTGCGCTCTGTTCTGCGTGGCAGTAAAAATGTCAAGCCAGTTCATCGTCAACGTTCGTCGTATTTGTTTTGGCCATTTTGTGCCCTGTCTTCCTCTTCTTCTACTGTGTTACCGATGATCCTTGGTTCGAGACCAGATCAGAGGTTTGCTTGGCGGGTAGACAGGTAAATTTAGGTTTGGATGAAGTACTTACGAATTTATTAGAATTACGAACGAAACGGATGCTGGTCTGTATAAAATATATTGGCGCATTGGATCGAGGTTTAGTGCCGTCGTTGGGGTTTCTGACCTGAAGGGTGTTCACACGTCTTCTGACAGTAGTGGTCGCGAAGAGGGATTCGGCCTACACTTAGCTAACAGTTAGTGACCGTACTGTTTCTCTGATCCACTGCAAACAAAGATACATTCTACAACTTTCGGCCAAGCAATAAATATAGAGCACATCTGTTTCATGAGCTGACAAGGCAAGTAGTTCTGAAGTTGGGCCAAGCTGGGTCCGCTTGTGGGTCTTCGTGCGCGCCATGCTGTTACCTGACAGACTGTGCTATTAATAAAGACGGGGTAATGATAAGATGTTTCAGTGCAGTACATAATCAAATTAAGCGTGGAACTGTTATTAAACATATTCGAGTGTCTCTTATGCTACTGTTTTAATAAATTTTTCGGTATCCTCCAGTCGTTTCTCTGTGCTTTTAAAACGTAAAGCTCCCAGAGAGAAGGTCATGCTAAACGGCTCATTCTCGGTCAGCTTAGCGTTGTGGTGAAAATTGGACGGCCACAGCTGCCGCCTGTCAGTCCTAACACCAAGTCTTTCTGTATGGAATCTGACTTATGCATTATATGTACGAAATATTTCAGTTGTCTTACATGACTGAAGTTTTCAAAGAGTGCTTGGGCTTAATTTGAATGATCACTTAGCATTCGTCCTTCCTACTGTCCATGGTATTCTGAGCAATCTTCTCCGTCTCCAGCAGCACCGATGTTCAAATACATAGTGCGTTCAAACTTCTAGAACATTAACTTATCGAAACACGTTCACTTCTACACTCGGCTACTTATAGCAAGAAAGCACAACGAAGAACCCGGATTCATATAGGTTTAAACAATGTATTGGGTCTTAAACAGTTGATATATGATTTCCCAAACACTCATGTCTTCATTTTTCGGTCTCCTCGTTTCTTAGAAATCCCTGACGTAGCTGTCGACGATAATCCTCGATGATCGCGCCCATTCTCAGCCATCATTATTTCCGCACGCTGAATGGTGTACCGTAGTCTTTTCAAGTCCTGCATGGCGACCTTGCCCAGTCGACCTTCGGCAGATTTCGTGGGCTCGTACAGAAGCTGGGTGACCGCTTCACGAAGGTAGCCCTCTGCTTCTTTAAGTCTTTTGAGCAGATCTTGAGACAAGACCCCGGCCTCCATCTCTCTAATCGCCAGCACCACAATAGGGTCCTGAAGTTCATATAGGGCGATTCCTGGAACAAGGAAGTAAATATCATTCCAGTGCTATTTATTTTATAGCTGGGAATTTTTAGTGCTCAAATATTTATATTGTTGCCAACTTTGAAGAGACACGTATGCATGCGTAATACTTAAATACACGCAAGGAACCGCTAATCAATGACTCAGACTACAGCATTGCGGTTGCGAAGGGTCATTAAGAAATTGTTACTTTTATGTAATTCTAAAAAATACCCGAAATATTGAGTCTGTGTTTTGAGAGTTACTCTTGATATCCAATTAAGGTTAGAATATGACACAGTGTTGCTTGGAGACTCTAAACAACATACGTATTGCTGTGGTCCTCTCCAAGACAAATATAACAATCAATTAAGCATATTACTTTAGTGTTCAAAGTTACGAATCATGGAATGTCCACTGTTTAATCTGATAGTGTTTTATGATTCTGAAACAACTGTGTTTCTGATATGCACTCGGCCTGCATTTTATCTATTAATCTGCTAATACAATTACAGTGATTAACAGTGAATATTGACTGCCCAGTTTAATGAAACGTAGTGTGATAATTGTGCCATTCAAGATCCTCTTGTTTCAGAACTTCTCATCTCCATGTCATCAGCCCGAATCAACACGTCTTCTATGCCAACGCATGTGGTGTGAACAGCAGCTCATTGTAGAATATTGAAATCGTGTATGGTGCATTGTCGCACCTGGGGGGGGGGGAGGGTTACTGCCGGGCTGCAGGTCCCAAAGCGTAATTTAAAAAACACAGATTTTGTAGACATCATGATATCAAAGGTTTTACGTGATTAACGCTTAGATTAAACCAGTCACTGAAATCGGCTGTTAAATAGTACGTGGAAATACTGAAAAAATAATAAAACTTACGAATATGTAGATTTTTTCTTTTTCAGTTTTAATTTTCCCTGTAACAACCTAACTTGCTGTCGGCTCGGAGATTTTGACATAACTTTCATAACACGGCTTCTAAAATCAAGCATAAATTTTATACAACCTCAATGTCAGCCACTCCCCCCCCCCCACACAAACACACACACACAAAGAAAAATCCTGGGAGCGCCTGTGTTATGTCGACGGAACTGTCAAAAGCTTTTTGGTTTAAAGTCTGAGAAAGAGAAAGCGAAATATCTTGTTGTAACGCTGAAATTACAGTAGGATGACATATTCAGCGTGTGTGATGCTGTGAATACACTTGCTTATGGTACCAATGGCATTAAAATATAGAAATTACAATTATTTGGGATGAAATGGTGCGCTATCACAATTTATGAAGGTTTTTAGTGCTCGTTTTAAACGAAACATAGGCCGATATATCAAGTAAATTAAACTCACTTTGTCCTGTATTCCTGAGCTCCTCTTCCCTGGTTCCTAGTATGTTTTGATAAAAATGGCATAGGTACTAATGTAAAGTAGGAATTTTAAATATTGACATATGAGCATGGAGGGAGGATCTGATAAATGCTCACGGACATGAAGTATAATTGTAAAAGACGGTGATAAAATGGCCCTACCTCGTAGCCTCGAAATTCCTGGTTCAACCACTTGGAGCACTGGAAGCATATCTCGACAGAGTTCAGTCTTTCTATTTAATATCTTTCTTGTCGGATTCGGATCTCGAAGAATCATATCACGATATGCTGCCACTAAGGTTTGTTTCAGTTCTAACATCACAAAATGCTGTGGTGGAAATGTTCTTAACAATCGACGTAAAAGACCTTCCGTAGCCCGGATGTCACCCTTACTGACGTCGTTAAGTAAACACCGCGCCAGTGATACTGTCGTTCTTATGAGGTTCGATTGGTATCGGTGTTTACATTTGTTACATTCCCAGCAGTTATCCGCTGAAACAGTCTTCACGTGTTGTGGTCCTTGTTTTGGAGTTACAGTTCGTGTAGGATTTGTTGATATGATGAAACCTTCATAACAGCGAGGGCACCGGAGAGAGCTCATGTGCGTCCCGAGTTCAGTGGGGTCAGAGCATCTTCTGCAGGTGCAATCAAAATATTTGCCCTCTCGTAGATGCATTTGTCTATCCCAGGTTCCCTAGAAGAAACAAGAGCATGAGTAACCAATTAGCTATGAACAACGTATGCTGATATTTAAATTCTGTAAACGCTGAGCCCCCACCATGAACCCTCGCACATCAGATAACGTTAAAGTCGCCCATTTTTTAAAAAATTATAAAACCTTAAAAATAAGATTAAAGATCGGAAGTCTTGCATAGTCACAAAGATTTTACTTACTGTATTATTTTAGGCCGCAAAAAAATGTGACTGTGAGGTTTTCTTCAATATTCTTTATCTGAGTGGTGCTAATTGAGATCAAAAAATGCGCAAGTGGACACGTAGCAGTCGTGATTCGCTTTTTCGAATTCGCACATAACCACCAATAACATACCTGCATAGCACTTGTGTAATTGAAGTAAATGGGATGCCCTAGTGGTATTGGCACACTGGCGTGAATGGTCATCTCAAAGTCATCGCCCACAGCCAGGTGAGTATTGGCGACACAGTCGTGGGCCATGAGTGCGGCCCTCAGGTATATTCCTCTCAACTTCTCCGTCTCTCCTAATTTTGATGGCGGACCTCGAACTTCGAAACTGTTCACGTCCAGAATTCCGCAAATTTTCTGCACGAATTCTGCGTCTTCCATCGAAGTGAGTAGACCATTCTCCCGGAACACCTGAATCAAACCATTTGGCATATAACAGCTATGTGTCAGTGGCACAGCCATTACTTCAGTAAAATCAGCGACCTTGTTAGAGTCTGCACCACTAATACAGTGGCTAAGTCTGAAGGTTGTCGTCTTATGGAAAGTAAGGTCATGCCGTCTGGTAGAAATGTTCTGACGTTTCAGTGAATGTTGCTGTTTTCCGTCATTTGGGAAGACGATCGGACCGTCGTCTAAACGCCTAATCTTACAGTAGTTACCTAATTAACTCCACGGAGCAGAGGTCTTCTTGGGACGGTAATAATTGCCTTGCCACTGAAGATATTACTCGCCTGTACGGAGTCAGAATATTCAGCACAAGAGGCCATCACATGTCCGCACCCTCAGCCACATGAATCCAGTCCACACCCTCATATTCTATTTGTTAAAAATGCGTATCAACAATATTTTCCCATCTACGTCTAGACTTATCATTTACTCGGTTCCATTTATATATTCCAACTGAATTTTTTATGGTTTCTCTTATGTCCCTTGAGTGCTACTTACTCCTCTCATCTCATTTTCTTTGATTTGGTTTTCCTATTAAAGGCCTATTCAGTAAAAATTGTCTGGATTAGGTATGCCCCATTCAGATTGAAGTAGGCTTTCTTGTTCTGCACTACGTAGACACTCCTTTTCAGTAGAAATCCCCTGGCGAATGGCTAACATATTTGATAAAGGAAATTATTACAATGCAGGTTCCCGATTGTGCACATTTACATGGTAGCTGGAAACAAAAGAAATGGCGGGAGAATATGGTAAAATATGCATTGGCTTCAGGAAGTTAATAACGTGATTGGCCTCTGCAATCCTTAGGTACGACATTTCTCTTCTAAATATAGTATAGTTAGTTTGAAAGTTGCACGAAGAAATTTGTATTATTCCGCTAATTAAAAAAAAAATCAACTGCTTAACTGTGTTACGTTTCCCCAAGTACTATAAGGATCCCACCGCAGTACAGCACTGATATTCCAAGCCATAGGTCGTGAATTTCAGTCCAAGAGAAGAAAATTATATTTATATATCAGTTACAAACTACCAGTCAAATTACCTGTAGTGCCCTGTTTTCCTTAAAGAAAGAAATTTCTTTTAGCTTTGCTAGCTCAGCGGTAGAGCATCTGTCTTTTAAACCAGGGGTTGTGAAGTTTACCGTAGAAGAGACCGTTCACTTCAAATAATCCACAGAGATATGATGTTTATTCTCGAGATCAAAAATATTTTTCCTTCTTGCTGTTAAATTAATTATGTTTTGTTTGGTTGTGGTTCATTTTAAACCCTGTAAGTAGATGAGGCCATATAGCTTCGGATGACAGGGTGATTAGTGAATTGCACTGGATGTGACTGGAAGCGACTGTGGCCCCATTTTAAGGTACTATCCCGGCGTTTGCCTGGAGAAAAAACACAAAAGATTTGATTCTGGATACGAATCGATATTTAATCCGGGGACCTCCCAGAAGCGAAGCAGATACTTTAAACACTCGACCTGTTTCGGTTGGTAATTATTAAAACTTGTAACTTGGCAGAGGCAGAAAAAAATGAAGAAGCTACAGTTGCAAACTTCTTAGTGTTTGGGTGCGTAGAATGACACTTGTTCGAGGGACCAGCGTAAAGTGTTATTTCTTTTATGTAATAGTTCTGATATGACATATTTAAAACACCAGCATTCTACTTGCAGTAAAATTCCGCAAGAAATAAAGCTACTTGTAATATAACAAGAGATATGGGCGTCATTACAGCAAGAAAACGGAGTAAATATGCCCAGGCAGGATTATTTATACCTGCAGCTTAACCCCAGGGGTGTTATCTTTACGCAAGTTACGACGTTGCAGTGTTTAAGATGTTTATCTGAAGTAAATTTTAGAATTGGAAAGAACTCAATTCATAAAATTTTCCAAATTATTTATACCTGAACAAAAATGAAGGGCATTCTTCAGCTTCATGAGTAGCTGCGTCGTATTCAGAATAGACTGCTTTGTTTGAGCTTATTTCGGAGTTATTGAAAGTCGATATGAAAAGTGTGAACTGCAATAATAATTGCTGTAAACGGAGAGCCGGGATAGCTTATGCGGTAGAGTCAGTAGGTACGGGCTGGAAGTCCGAGGAGTAATTCTTCGATTCCCGGCAAGGAAAAGAAACTACCTCTTTCCCATACCGTCCAGACCAACTCTGAGGCTTACATTGCCTACTTAATCGGTACAGGAGGTTATTTGGCCGGGAGCCAGGTGATTAGTGCGTGAAGGTGACTATTCACGTCCATTTAGTACCGTTGTCAAGAATGGATGGAGCTATAAATTTACTCCCCATACGCCTGTATGGCTTCCACAAGGATAAAGTTACCTTCGAATTTATTACTGCTAGACGCCTACATATTGTCCGTTTATTTCCCTGTTCGTGAATCAGTACTAGATATTTTTTAATCACACGGTGTCATTTAAAATTCAAATTTCCTCCAAGCCACTCAAAACACTAACCAGGCATTTCCATATTTTACTTGAAGCTCATAAAGTCTAGTGGTTACTATATTTACTGCCTTGCATAACATTAAGGACTCTGCTTTCTTAGAAAAAGGAATTTTTTAGGTAGTTAGTTGCTGTATTATACATGGCTGTACGTTCGATGCATATGACAAGCTCTAAATTTCTAACAAATATTAGACCGTACATTTCACTGAAGGCCACTTTATATGTAAAAGATCGTCATGTCAACAGCTAGAAGCGCAGATCAAGAGAGATTTAAAAAAGAAGTCAATGTTCCATGTAAAATGGATCCGTAAATTGCCACTTATTTACTCTTTACAATAGTTACAAAGAAAGCGAAACCTTAGTTAATAACCAGCAAAGTAATTTTGATGATATATTTTATGCAGCAACTAGTACATATTTACTATCTGATTATTCTGCCTACAGAATTCGGCACTAATAATCTACGACATTGGTCTATAATGTTCGGGTTGCTATTACACAGCTGGTTACAGTGATTTTGTTTTCTGATTCTACTGCATTCTGTATGTTTCAGCTGAAAACAGCTGTTGACAATCCTAACGTGGAGATGTACAAAGAAATAGTGATACATGCTATTCTTCACATACATCAAACTTAGTGGTGAGTTTCACAAGTACTTTAAATTAACAGTTATGTAAAACACTTAATTATCCAACAGATGCACAAATATATAATTCGTAGATACAATTAGAATTATTATAAAACATTTAAAATATTTAAAACTGCTCCAACATGTTTCGGATCACAAAGGATCATCACGGAGCTCTATACAATGCTTGGCTAAAATTACAGTAATGGTTTTATTACAGTAATGGTTCTATCTCGTCCGTTGATATGGGCGTAATCGGTGTTATGGCAGCATACTTGCCCGTGGTGCTTGTGTGTACTGCACAGTCTAGAGAGGCACTGTATACAGCTCCCTGATAATGGATCCCTTGTGATCCGAAACATGTTGCAACAATTCTAAATATTTTAAATATTTTATAATAATTCTAATTGCATCTACGAACTATATATTTGTGCATCTGTTGGATAATAAAGGAGTTTTAATCGTCATTGATGCACGGTACAAACATGAAGATAACAGTTGTGTAATTTGGCTATAAATATTTATTCTTAATAGCAACTTACGCCGATCCTGACTACTTTATTTTGTCGGTTATTATTTCATAGTGCCGCTTCGTGGTCATGTTTCTAGACGTTCACGTGTAAATGTGATTTGTAGAACATTTTTTTATGTTTAAAATCTACTGCCATTTCTAGAGATTAGATTAAAGGATAAGAGAACAAAATATCGTTCGTTTTAATTCTGTGGAAATGTTACGTGAGCAATTTTACAGTCATACTCTAATAATTAAGTGCGATTGGTGTCACTTCCACGTGGTCGTCACGTTTTGTGTTACTGACAGTAGGAAATGTTAAGAGTACGCATATATGGTGTTCGCTAGACAAATGGCGTTTATGCAGAATTTCGTGAAACTTGTCTATTAGTTATGAAATTACTAGGGTAGATATTTACGTGGATAGGATAATGCCGCAAGTCTGTAAATATAAGAAGGAATTAGCAGTGTGGCCTTCTTAGCTCAGAGGCAGAGCACTGGTCTTGTAAACCAGGGGTCGTGAGTTCGAACCTCACAGAGGGCAACTATTTTAATGGAATAACTACAGATTACTTGAAAACTTACAAATACCGTTGTAATTTTTACATATGAGTGATGCTTTTCTCAACTTTCTTACATTTGTGTTTGAGTTACTTCAGAAAATACGGTTTGTTTTGATCGAGTATCTTACAGTTTGATTTTCCAGCCCTTTCTTGGCTTACATATTTTTTGAGAACCCCATAATTTTTACATTTAAGTCGTACCGAATGGTTGCTGCATTAATGTATTACTAAGGGCAATTTATTTTTATTAAAAACATTTTTAGTCAAATATTTTGTGACATAAAGAATATAGTGACCGTTAAGGACGAAAGATAATTGGTACAAGTATTTGAATACAAAACGGCTTAGGACATTTAACCCTTTAAAGTCGCCAGATCTTATTAAAAAGAACTCTGTATGTTTTGCCCACACAATGAGTTTATGTGTTCCATTAATTCTCAGAATAAACTGCGATATTTTCTTAGTCCAGCATTCCCGGAATTTTGTTTTATGTAAACACGGTGTTCGGCGTGAGATATGAATTTAATGTGTGTTTGTGTGTGTGTACAACGCAGATTAATCATATGACGAAATCTTTTATGATGTGAGAACTAATTTGGGGCGGAGATGTTTAATGTAATGCTTTTCGTACAGCCCTCCCAACGTTAACTTCAGAATTTCCACCCAAACGCATTTCTCCCAGTGCTACCAAATTACGTCATAAGTCAGCACTCCATACAAACACATTCAATGAAATTCAAAACTCAGTCCAATTACACTAACTATTTAAATGTTTTCCTTTGCTGCATTCTCAAACAGTCCACTTCCCATCGCACCGCCATTTTTAACCCTTTAAACGCCGAGTTAAATCCCATCTGTCATCTGCTGACATTATTAGGAGCTCACCATTTTCTTCACATAAGCATTTTAAGGGTTAATTTACACAAAGTTCTGCCTTGCCTCCAGCCTTCCTGTACTAGAAGGATGAGTGGGCACGGCATAGGAAAGTTCAAAGCAGTAAATAATCTGCCTCTATTTCCGTAATGAAAATAACGCCTCTTACTTCGCCCACAGCCTCTTTTTTTTCGGCAGTCTTAATTCTTCAAAGGATAATAATAGAAATCAACTGTAAAATCTGTTTGACTTTAATAACAAAACCTTAATATCAGATGGAACATGATATATCATTTTTGCAGACTTAATGATACTGCTCTTTAATAATGTATATTTTATAATCAGGTGAATACTTTACTGGACATAGAGGTCGGGTGATTAAAACTGCTACGTAGAGGTTCCAGTTGGATTTTCTGGTAACCATAAATAAATAAATAGTAAGTATTGTCAATTGTTTGTTATTTCTTCGTCAAAACGAAGTGTTACCTATGAGGTTCGAACTCATAAACCCTGGTTTACTATGCCATTGATGTATCATGGAGCGAACACATTAATGTCGATGTTCTGAAACACTTGTTCTTAACTAATCACTCATAAAAGGCAAAGTAAGTTTAAAATTGTAATATCTTGCATCCTCAGCCTACTACGCTATAGGCTGGACGTCTCCGGGCTCTAATTCCATTAGAAGGAAAAAAAAATTTCTTCTCCACAAAGTTTAGACCGTCTCTGGGCCAACCAAGCCTCCTATTCAGTGGCTACAGGAATTCTTTCCCGGGGGTGAAACGGTCGAATTCTGAAGTTAACTGCTCACTTCTATCTCATGTGTATTTTAAGAATGAGTTGAGCTATACCTCTGCTTCGCCTTCATGCCTTCCTGGCGTAGACAGGGACAGCTTTAATATCTCGCAACCTGTTCATCAAAATGAATTATCTGTTGTAATGTTTGAACTTCCGATGATGGTGTGTGAGATAAGTGTGCTACCATTTAAGTGAACAGGCGACAGTGATAAAGTGATTAAAACTGTTCCGCAGCTTCTTCTGTTTCGTTACCAACTTTGTCCGTTGATCTGCTACTTTGATCGTTGTTTCTCGATATTTTAATGTTTATTCCGAACTTGCCTGAAATAATAGTTGTGTTGTTGCACATCTGGTGTACCATGTTTGGTAGGTTTCCACAGTGCCTTTAGAAATTGCTGGAATGGCACCGTAAAATTGAGGACGATCACTCACATTCTGCTTAAATACAGCATCCTTAATCGATATGCCATTTGACTTTATAGGAGGGATCAATAGCTTATGAAGTTGACACAATGCCTTTAAATAAATAAGGAAACAATCCTGGAATTAGATTTGTCTCTTACGTCTACTACATTAAGTTGGTGATCCCTCCAGATGAGGGTGTCTCTCCTTTTGTCAACGTGGGACTCCATTTCCAAGAACGAAACCCACTTGGGATCTGTGGATGAATTCCGCAGTTGCAGTAAGCATCGTAGAGGCAGTATAATCTGGCTGTTGTCTGCCAGAGTCAGTGAATACTTCTTGGCTGCTTCCTTCAGAATGTTACACTCGACACTGCTGTGATCGCCGTTGCGCTCACAGTGAATGCCGCAGACTGGAGTCACCAGACATGCAGAACAGCGGGGTTGCTGGTGTTGGGGCAGCGGTTGGTAGCAAGCCAGACAAACTGGGGCAGAGTCCACTCGAGGGCCCACCACGAGGGGTTTTTCCTTCAGGATTGTTTCTCCTGCTTTGATGTCACGTGATGCCACCAAATATCTGTGTGAAACATGACATTTTTATTTGCTGTTCGGACATTTTCCGTCTTGGTAGTAATTTTCAATAAAATACTTGTCAGGAGCTAGTCGGAAAATAATGTCGCGAAGTGCCTATTAATTCAGCATAATCGTAACGACAGCCAGTCATTTCGCAAGTAACAACATCAGATTTCGACACAACAGACTTTTTGTAGAGCAAAATTTTCGTTTATTTCGGTTAATTTAAATACACCTTTTTTTAAGGCTCTAAATAAACTTTTATATTCATTTTAAATGCATTTTTACAGGTTTCAAGTGAACTTACTATAGGCTACGGACTGAAAGTTCTGGAGTTTAATTCCCAGTAAGGGCAAGAGATTTTTTTTCTTCATAGCGCTCATAATGACTCTGGGACCCACTTATTATCTTTTCAGTGGACACCGGGGCTCTTTCTCCGGGGATAAGGCGACGAGGGCGCGAAGCTGACCACTACGTGCGATGTTAAACAGTTGATTAGTACCTGCACTCTCTCTACGGGCTTTCCTGGCGTGCACGAGAACACAGTTTTCTTTACACCGTGTCAATTTAATTCACTCTCATTCATTTACAGTCCCCTCTTACGAATGATAATTCTGTTATACCTATATCGATATTTGTAATTTTTCATTCCATCCATTTGTTTTAATGTTTACCTTACTCAAATTTTAAATAAATCAAAATTTTTTATTCACCAACTAATTCACAAGTGATTGTCATTAAACAATATTAAAACTTACATTAACACCATCCTCAGGGAGCGTATTATTCGAGGTTGCTAAAGTTACACTTGTTAAAGTAGCCAGTTATGGTACGTCGGTGTGTGATTAATTCGGTGGTGATGTGGCTGCATATATTAGTAGGTTCTTTATGGTTTGTGTGTGTGTGTGTGTGTGTTGCACTGTTCGGAAGTAGACAGTGCAACACACACACACACACACACACACAAACCATCAAGAACCTACTAATACTTGCAGCCACATCACCACCGAATTAATCACACACCGACGTACCATAACTGGCTACTTTAACAAGTGTAACTTTAGCAAGTTCGAATAATACGCTCTCTGATGATGGTGTGACTGCACCGAAACATGTCGGAGCTATTTTAATGTAAATTTTAATATTTTTTAAGTCAATCACTTGTGCATTAGTTGGTGAATAAAAAACTTTGATAATATCACGATGCACGCTACGACTGTGAAAATTGTAAATAAACGTTTGGACCATCTTCTGATACATTGAAACGTCACGTAAAAGAAGTAGCAGATATTCATGAAATGCGTGTACATGTGTTACTCTCTATGCAGGATTTATTTAAAAATCGCCGATGTCTAAAATCTACAGAGTGAAGCATGAAATGTCTGATGGTAACGATGACTTCAGTTCTTCTCTATATGCGATCCTATAATATTCTTTTCCAACATAAGCTGTTGCAATAAGACAGGACATGGATGTAAATGTCAATATTCGAAAAATGTTTAAAAGAACGCAGAGTAAGGGGATTCTCGACAATAGTAGCAATGGATGACGCCAGTGTCTTCTAGCATTCGTCCTCGGCGCCTGCTAGTCAGCCAACATATCGATCGTCATGGTCTGAACTAATGTTTACGCAACAGCGATTCAGTTAGTGGCGTTCATAAGTCGATTTTCAGTTACTGATTTGACTAATTATAGTTTCTAATACCACCATCTATTGAGTTCAACTGGAACTGCAACGATTGCTACACGTGTGTTTACACGGACAAGCCTACTCTTAAGACAGCGCGGCAGTCCGCAGTTCGGATATCAGCTCCAAATAAGAAACGGCTCTTCTAATTTAGTGACTTACGACCCTGCGTAGAAGACAGTTATAGTTTATGCTTAACTTACTTTCACTCTCCCTGAGTTGACGTTATCGTCCGATAAATCCCATGTTGTCTAAGTTAAATGGATCAAAAGCGTGAGGTATGTGTTTCGTGGTTATTCAACACATATTACACAGCACAACAAATTTTACGTTTCTTTTTCGATAACATGTAAGAATAAATAATACAATTCGGTAAGATTCTGACAATGATATACCACATTTAAGATCATTGATTTCCCGAGCTTGTCTATCGTCTGGTGTTTTAAGGGTCATAAAAAATAAACATGGCGCTACGTTTCGGGGACGTTTTATGTGACAATGATCGCCCAGATGTTGAGAGAAGCTCTGCCTATTGGTTCAAACTGAGCAGGTCCCAGGATTTTAGTCTAAGAATGGGGACCGCTTCTGTGTCGGAAACGTAGTAGTTTATTTATTACTTGTAAAACACCAGACAATGGATAAAGTCCATGAAGCTAATTACCTTATGTAAGAAGTAAGCTGATTTTAGGGAAGTTGGCCGTGTTCGTCGCAAAAATGACAGATAAAAATTTGTGACGCACAAAGCCTTTTTTGTCCTCTATTACTATTTGTATACAAGACATGAACGTTGGACCTAAATAATGACTTGAACATTATATCCTTACATTGTGGTTTACAAAATAAGAGGAATATAAAGTTGGAAAGATCATAAGGATAAAAACACACAAAAAAAGCTGCTTTGGGTCGAAATCTATTATGTAGTTTGTTCAAAGGTAAAGTCTCTGTTCACCCCACGAATGCTTGTATGGAGACTGGAGGCACGTGAGTGGTAAAATGTCTCCTCACTCGCTTTAACCCCCCGGGAAAGAACCCCAATATTCATTGAATAGAATGCTGGCTGGATTCCAGAACAATGACGTAATACGAGTATGTGACGCGTGCTTCACAACATTAGGCTTTGCCAGGTGTTAGTTTAAAGAATTATGGGATGGGCGTGGCACTGAATAGTCACGTGAGATTTTAGAAGCGCGTAAATATTTAGTCGGAGACCCCGAATGGAATAATGCATTATTTGAGAATGTAACTATCGATGAGGGATTAATATTGCAGTAGATGTAAAGATGTAAAGTGAAGTGTAGACAGGATACATCTGACTGAGAACGGCGTGTAGTAACTGGCACTTGTGAGAAGATAATGAACCTCCCGCCTCCAAGAAGGGACGATTGTTTCTTGGCTAGATGAATGGCTGGCAGCTACTGAAGAGAGACTACAACCTGCTCTGCCAGTTATTTATAGAGAAACAGATGAAGACGAAGAGCAAGTCCCCTTTGCACCATAACAAAAGAACATCTGCAGCTAGTTTGCGACAACCAGCACAGCTTGCACTCTGAGTTTTGCCTTTACGTCGTTTTTATACTGCCTCCAAGATGCTATGTTTGCTGATTTGGGTCTAATTTGTGTTAAAGAAGTATGAGCATTATTATGATGTAACATTATACCTGAAGTCGGAGACCGATCCTGTCCCCAAAACTGGGTATTATAGTAATTATATTACTTTCAATGTATCATAGGATAGGAAAAGTCCGTTCAGTTAATGAATGTAGTTGTGAAATACCATCGTCAGAACCTCGTAAAAGAGTATTAGAAGGTATGCTAGATAAATGGCTGAAGTTTCAAAAATTATGACAGTGGTGTATAGTAATAGACGTGACTGGTGTCTCATCAGTTTCTCAGCCTTAGGCCGTGGACTGTGTGCAAAATACCAATCACCTCTATTGGATAACTGATGGCTTAGTCGAGTTGTGTTAAAATGTTGTTTTGTTGGTTGGATTCCAAATTACGGCGGTATTGAATGTAATGTAAAACATCTTTCGTCAATTAAGACTGTCGGGAAAGACGTGATATCGATCTTTGCATTCAGAAGTTGATTTAAAATAAATTGCATTTTTAATACCTGCCAAGCGTTTCTGAACGCTGAATGCAGTATGGAGTGCAAAGCGTTTTGTGCTCGGGCCAGTGGTTCTTCTGGTGCTCTGGCCCACAGTAGCCCACGGTCCCGCACTGAGAACACAAAACCGACACGGTGCCTTCACACACCGCACACCGGTCACCCGGAACCACGCTGCTCATCCTGAAATGTCAGCGAAGTGAACTTTAAAAGACATGCAAAATAAACTTCGAGTGCTTCTTAAAACGTAACTTCAGAATCGTTCGCGATATGAAAAGCACTGGGCGAACATGAAATTTTGTTTGAGATTTGAGTTTCTTACAGTCGTTTCAATGAATATTCAAGCCTTTCGGCGTATGATGCCGTGTAGATTGGTGTATCGACATTTCGGAGTAAACATCTGTCTCCATCTGCAGGGTCTAAAAAATCCAAGAGGGCGAAATGAAATATCATTGACTGTGCAAGTCCTATTGCATTTCTGGGAGAGTAAAGATGAAGGCAGAAGCCTCACTAAATGTATGCGGCGTCGTATACAAGAACACTTGCATCTTCGTGACTTTTAAATTTTTATTTGTTTTGTAGAATATTTATGGGCGTTCACGAACTGTAAAGACGTTGGTTAAATGACGACACAGTTTTGTGTAATTAATCAGGAATTTGCCCAGACAGACTGAGGGTAACTACTAAAACCTCTCTCATCGATAAACTTCTCTGTGCCTGCAAGCCCGCCAGGAAAGATATTAAAAGGGAAGTGAATTTTAGTCCAGGCTGTAGCACGTAACCCCGCAAAGTCATTAAATTTCCCAAGTCCCTTTTTCTTTTTGATAGAGCACGTCCTAAAACTGTAAGCAGTAAGAAGACCTTTGTACTCGTAACATACACAAAATATTAATTTTATATACTTTTGTTTTTTTGGCAGCTACAATTTCTGCCAGAAGTATATGCCAGTGTCTAGTCCTCAGACTGTAATTCCTGACAAAGTACAACATTAGAACTTAAACTTTCACAATATCTACATGGGTTTTGCATTTAGGATTAACTATTAAAACACTTTATTATCCAACAGATGCACAAATATATAATTCGTAGATACAATTAGAATTATTATAAAATATTTAAAAACATTTAAAATTGTTCAAACATGTTTCGGATCACAAGGGATCCATCATCAGGGAGCTTTATACAGTGCTTGGCTAAAATTACAGTAATGGTTCTATCTAGTCCCTTGATATGGACGTAGTCGGTGTTATGGCAGCATATTTGCCCGTGGTGCGTGTGTGTACTGCACAGTCTAGAGAGGCACTCTAGACTGTGCACTCTAGGCCGGACCCTCACCGCGGTTGCGTAGATTGAATACCAGACAAACCCACGTGGGATTTGTGACGGACAAAGTGGCACTGGGTTAGAGTTTTCTTCGAGTACTTCGGTTTCCTCCTGTCATTCCACCAATGCTCCATGCTCATTCACTTAATTATTGTTGATTCAGTGTCTTAGCAATTGGCAGCGCCGGTAAATAACGCCTTTAAATAATTATTAAAAGTGTATTCTATATTTTTAAAGTAAGAGGAAAGTGAGAAACAATGTCCTAACATGTAAAGTATGTGAAAATTCAAAATTGTTGATTAAAAGCATTAATAGAAATAGGCAGAATTTTAGAGATTAAGATTAATTTGAATTATGTTCAAAGCTTTAGTTCGTACGGCGCAATAAATAATTCTCCTTGGCTACAAAAATTAGTCAGTTGTTTCCGTATTGGTAAATAATCGCTGTTTGTTCTGATAACCATATAAAACACGTAAGTACACTCTGTTGGCAGAACGCAGAGTTTTTCCATTATAGAGGTGGAAGTGCGCAAAGCAATCATTAGTCTTTAGGAGGGTTTTAACAAAGTCAATTTTATTAAGTAGGCCTATTTATGTGTTCCAATTTGCAGAATTTTCCCTTTTGACTTAATGCCTTGAACATTTATATTTATAGACGGAACCAGCAAAATGTGAAGGATAAATTACTTTGGTAAAATGATTTTGCGGCCTGTACAAAAAATAAATTGTGACGGAACGACCTCGTATTTGTAGCCGTATTGGCGTAAATCACCACATACATAGTAAGCACAGCAAAGAAAATAAACCAAGAAGCCAATGTACGACATATTTATTAAGCAAATATCTTGCAGTTATATCTAACTCTTCTCATGCTACGCACGCGATTGTCGCCGCAAGACCCTGGTCTTTGGAGGGTGAGTTTGCATTTTTTGAAAAAGTCAACAAAAAATTCAGAGCAGTTTTATGTGGCGGTACCGCCCTAAATTTTTGTGGGGACGTGTCCGCTTTGGCTCTCGGCCGGGATACTGACTACCCTGATTCGGGGTTTTCGTAGTTTTTCTTAATTTATTCACGCAATTTCTAGGGGAGTGCCCTGATTAGACCACGATAGCTTCCTTCCAAATCCTATCCAATTAATCATCATGCTGACAGCCATCAAGTAAACCACTAAAATGTAAGATTATTACAGGTTATCATGTAAATGTACCATTAACGTGAATGTGTTTTATTAATTTCCAACATTGAAAATGTTAACTTACGTTTTCTATAATTGAACTTATTGCCATATTTGGGGTTTAATTTAAACATAAAAAAGAAAATATTCGTGTGTAGCAGGTTGCAGGACCGCCACAGAGGTGGCCTTTAGCCTTGCACTGATCAAGACGTAAAACACGCCCTTCATGGTGGTGAAATACCCTCTCACACGCATGGGGGTCTATATGGTTTTGTGACACTTTACATCTGCAGTCAGCGGTCAAATATGTTTTTGAAAAAGTTCAGAGGCTTTCACTGGAGTGTTTTGTATAAATATCCTTCTTCGTAGAACTGAACAGTTTTATTCTAAAGTTCCAGGTTTCGATTCCAACTATTTTCAATACCCTTAAATATAAACTAACACAAAATTGTCTATATAATGGCAGTAACGTGCAGATAGGAGTAAGGTCCATTTCCGCAACGTATTGGATATCTAATACATGCTTCAAAACGTGTACATCGTTTTTAACATAATACTTGTATAATTCTTAATCTCTACACTAGCATAAGTTTGCGTAAATCACTCTCAAGTATTTCGGACAGCGTTTGAAACTATCATCAAGTATCGTTCATGTTGAAACATGAATTACGAAACATGAAGAATAAGGTCCTTACGAAAGACTATTGATTCTGAAACTGCAGTATTCCATTCAGATACAAGCGATACGAAATCTTGTGCGAATACTACGTAACCTTATGTGACATTTATAATTACAGATGAATGCTAAGAGTAAACAATATGTAAACCCCACCTAACGGTTACTATAGACACTGTCTTTCAATGTTGAGCATCATTTCTACCCTAAAGAAGGAGGCAGTATGTCTAACTGAACACTTTTTTTGCTACATGGCGTTACAATCCAAAAGAAAACACCGGCAAAATTAACGCGGATTGTCTCAAAAACCTGAAATGTAACACTGAGTTATTTGCGTATTTACCTCTCAGAACAGTTCTTGTTCCTTTACACAGTTACCGTATCTTGCTGCGGATAACTAGCGTCTTCGTTTTGTATCGACCACAATATAGACTTGCAAGTTACGACAGATGGCGCAATAATCTTTATGCGCAACACACACTAGAGCTGCCAGTTATGAAACCCCATCTAAACAACACACAAACAATATTATCATCACAACAGGCATCACACGAGACGAGACTGTTTAATTTAGCAAGTTGCTCGTACTTCCTGTACCGCGAGCCATCATAAAATCTCCCTCCTTTTCTCTTGTGTGCCAGACAATCAAGTTTCTTTGGCCCCTTGTGCCGACATGCCCAGTTCAGGCCTGATGGATGCTATTTTAATCGAAACGTGTGCTTTAATTTTAGCTTGGGGCTTATATTGCCTATCTGTAGGGGTAACTTGTTGGCACATGAAACAGTGCAAGATATATTTTCGTCACTGGCGATGAAGTTCGCTTGTGACACACGTTTATATATCTTTTATAAAAATTCAGGTGTGATTACGGTTCATTTCTTTTACATATGGGGCCCTTTCGTAGGATACGAATTAGTGTTGTGTTCTTATAAGAGGAAATCGGAAGAGAAAACTCCTTCATGCTGTTGATTTGAATTTTTATTGTGGAATTTGAGGCGTTTTTTTATTGTGATTACGGCGTAGACATCTCAGCCAGCAGATGAAAATTCAATAATATTTTAATGCACATCGCTTCTATGCCTAACCGCCACTACATGGACTGTGACGGTGGATAGAGGTGAAAAGCCAGATGCATGCTCCTGCCGCTTTATTCCACTAAAACACCCACCATTCATAAAGTATTTTTATTCAGTCAAAAACTCAAAATCAATACAATCAATAATACGTAGTTTTGGCTACATGTTTCTGTTTATCAAACCATCTTCAAGCCATTATTTATTATATGAAGTTACGTTCAATGTGTACGTATATTATGGGATCACATATTGTTTACACCAATAAAAGCTAAAATCGAAACAGTTTTCAAAAATCATAATATCTATTGACAGACTGTACTTTTGAGGGAAAACCATATGTTAGAATTCTTATCAGTGCGTAGGTACTTTCATAGTAAAACTTATGTCAATGTTCAAACACAACCTCATTTGAACGTCCACTTTACATGAGTTCTGGATCAATTCGAGATATGTAAGTTGACATAAGCTTTACTACAAAAGTACCTAATCACTGATAAGAATTCTCACATGTGGTTTTAAAAGTTCATTCTGTCAATAGATTTAAAATAAAAAAAAATTGGTATGATTTTAGCATTTATTAGTGTAAACAATATAGGATCCCATAATGTACGCACAGATTGAATGTGCCTTCATATAGTAAATAATGGCCTGAAGATGGATTGATAAACCGAAACATGTAGCCAAAACGATGTTTATCGACTATATATTGATGTGTTTTTTACTAAATAAAATACTTTATGAATACTGAATAACACAACCAGATGGCTCCAATCAAAACACCCGCCGTTATTCTGATCCCCACAACTGATCTGGAGGTAGTGGTGAAACAAATATTTCAACTTTTCCTTCCAGAATCAAATCCCGGTCTGCTGGTCTGTCATACACTGCTCCTATTTTATTTAGTGACAGGAACTGTCTATATAAAACTGCACAGTGTAATTAGGAACCCATAACGTCACGAATTCTTATGGAACCCCAAGAGCTACTTAATGTGGCTTGAAATAATCCCATTGTAGCGCGTTATGATTACCTCGCATTCATTTGTTACGACACTGCCTTTTTTGTGGGGTTTCATGAGTTACGTGATATCGATGAGTATGATGACGAGTTTTACCGCAGGTAGAAAGAAGCGAAAGTGATCCGTTTGACGGTTCTACAACAGCATTTTCTTCGAGTGAGTGAAAAAAATCCCTCCTTCAGCATGTTTTCAAATTTTAACCTACAAATTCCTTCATGAACTCGGGTGTGAAATGTTATTACAAAATCCAAATCTCTGTAAAACGGATGTAATTGACGAAGTATTGCACGTGCTGCTGTGTCCATTTTATCCTGTCCCTGGTCACAGCAGCTTTTGCGGATGATTTAGCATATAGCAACTATTTACTCCTCGAGAATTTAGACCCCGTCTTTTTCCTGCAGTTTAACTTGACCTTATTTCATAGAAGAATCTTGGGGTGCTCTAAACTACTGGCTGATATACAGCAGGCCTTCTATGCGATAAATTGCCCGTGCTCTGGGAAAGGATAATTTGTACAGTTCCGAATGCCAATATAGGCAACTGTGACGTCTCATCCATTTGAATATTGCTTTTATACCGTGTCGTAATTGTTATATTGCATATTTAGGCGAGATGGTAATAGTCTTAAATGTTGGATAATATTTGTAATGGAGAATATAATACAAATAGGGCATCAATCCTCGAAATCTCATCCGTGTGTGAGAAGAGCTCAAGAACCACTGCTGTATTCGTGCATTGGCAGAGGTCCAGTACTTCCCATGGGCTGTACTTTGCTATTCCCAGATATATGATCTATTTTAGTGTAAGTGATCTGATTACTGAATTGCTATGTTTAGGCTTACATCGGCATTTAAGGTCTTGTGCTGTTTACTAAAAGAAGGAAAATGTACGCTCTTCAGAATGACATGAACTTTTCAGTACTATACCGCCATCATATTTCAGTAAAATTAATCTTCAGTGATCTGTGATATTGAGCCACTATCCATATTTGCTTAAGATAAATGAACAGAAGAAGTAAAAGTGATAAATGTGGCCTCTACACAAGGCACGCTTTCACATAGAATTAAACTAGCATAAATAAATACGTCAAGAAAGTGCTTATGACTGTAACCCAAATTCATACCACACAAGAGCGCTGAACGTGTTTTCCACAGTGTGAAAAGACTGAAGTGTGGGAGTTAATTTGTAGCTTTCTAACGGTGAAAACCTTTTTGAAACACTTAGGCAGGTAGGTCAGGAAGAGTGGCTGTTGTCTATCGATTGAGTGGTAGAATAGTTGCTGAATAAGCCGGCAGGAGCTACCGGTGACGTCACTGCTGCTACCACTTTGCCACGTCTAGATGTATCATACAAGTAGAAAGCCCACGCCCAAAATAAGTGGAATCATACGGATTTATTTCTATGAAGTAGACTGAATGGCGCTTTTGTTTTATAGTACGTGCTATGCATTATATTATATTATATTATATTATATTATATTATATTATATTATATTATATTATTTGTAGTCCTAAAGAACCCAATTTTACACCATTCGGTAATAGATGGGAGTGAGCTGTTGCCTTGAAATCGCCGACCATGTTACCCGTTGTGGATGAGCCCCTTGGCACTCATTGCGCACCATACTGGGTAGGCTCCAGAGCCGGTCTTAACACGGTGATGCACTGAAAAATCTCCGTCCCTGAGGAAAATCGAATCAGTATTTTCCGTCCGTCCAGCTGCGCCTGCTGGGGCACGACGAACTCGCAGGGCGTATTAGTGACACTTGTAGCCGAGCAATAGAGGTCTCTGCCAAACCATCCACTGTGACAAAGAAATTCTGTCCCTCAGCCCTCTCGCTGTTACCCATGTCCCTCCAGAAGTGACAGCTTCAAAGCTAATTGCAAGGACCAGATGTTTGGAAATTCAGTCTGGCATTCGTGTTGACAAAAATTATGGTTGTATTTCGATAAACAAATTTGCGACTTTCGGTTATGTTGTGGGCGTTTCTTTCTCACTGAAATATAAGGTTAACTTCTGAGAATTTTAAATTGAATATCCAAAGGAAAGTAAAACCCTTTCGTCGTCAGACCAGTCACTATAGAGTGCTGGAGGTGTCGCCCTAGAGAGTGAGGGCGGTAGAAGTGCAGAGGGGACTACAATTTTAATGGAATGAGAGTTATCTGCGAGATTGGAATTGAGCAAGGTCAGGGACTGAGGTTTATTATATTGTAAAAATTAAAAAAAAAAGCCGAAAGACAGGCGATATCAATACATAAACTAATATTTAATGGCACCTGAGATGTTCTCATGCTCCCGTAATGCTAAAGTAGACACGTGACCTTGCCAATCCATCCAAAGAGATGGAAGGGGAAGTTAGAATAAGTGCCGTAGTTGCGGAAGCAGAAGGACTCCATCGGACGGCGACACATGTACGTCGCACTTCATGCGTATGTTTTGAGACAGACAGGTCAAAGATCTTCAAAACAGAGTGGCCGCTATGCTTGATACATGAGATTGTGTGTAGAGCACGCAGTATGCACGGACTCAGTGAAAAAGGAAAACCTTGACGGCTGGAGACTCATTGCATTTTCACTAAGCACGCACGTGGATAAAGCAACTGTGATTTGAAATAATTCTATTAGTATCCTAGAGGTCGTTTCAAGAGGTCAGGAGTTAAGACGTCAGTTTCTCATCGCCGAGTCCCAGATTCAGTCCCAGAGCATCCCATGTGGGGGTTTGTGGTGGATGATGGGACAGGGAGGCAGGTTTTCTCTAAGTACTTCAGTATTTCCCTCTGTTAGTTATCGTTTCACCAGTGCTCCATACTCATTTGTGTGTTATCCATAAGCGAGAATGGGCTTACTAAAGACCGCAAATCCACGAAGAAGTAGCTTTACCACACCGTGAGAATGTAAAAATACATTCATATTTATAAATTAAGTACCTACTATTTGGCGCCTGACGATAAAGTAACGCAAAAGATAAAGTGCAGACAACTATATTCGGAATCAAGCCTCAGTATTAAACATTATTCGTAATTTGAAACGTAAATGATAATTACTACAAGAAGCTAAGCTGCGAAAACAAAACACACCATTTTAATATTTTTACTGTGAAACTTTATTTCAGAGATGTTTCTCTAAACTTTAAGTTACACTTTAGTTTTGATACGTAATATAAACAATAACATCCTGTCTTAAAACTCTCTTGCAATGTAAGATTTGTAATCGATGTTTACAGCTTTGTTTCCTTTATACAAAGAATGTTACTTACTTACCTACTTACAGCATGGAACAGATCTCTTCTTGAGAAGCTAACCGGTTTGCAGCTAGTCAAGAAATTCCCCGCATTTTATGGAACCCGAAGTTCATTACCGCATTCACAAGTGCCCGCCACTTGTCCCTATCCTGAGCCACATCGACCCATTCCATACCCCCACATCCCACTTCCTGAAGATCCATCTTAATATTATCCTCCCATCTGCGCCTGGGTCTCCCCAAGAGTTCCCTCAGCTTTCCCCCACCAAAACCCTGTACACGCCTCTTCCCTCACTCATACGGGCCACATGACCCACCCATCTCATTCTTGTTGATTTTATCACTCGCAAAATGTTGGGTGAGCAGCACAGATCATTAAGTTCCTCATTATGTAGTTTCCTCCACTCCCGTTTTACCTCTTCCCTCTTAGGCCCAAATATTCTCCTCAACACCCAATTCTCAAACACCCTCTGCCTACGTTCCTCCAGCAATGTCAGCGATCAAGTTTCACACCCATATAAAACAAATGGCAAATTTATAGTTCTGTTTATCTTAATCTTTACATTTTTGGATAGTAAACTGGAAGACAAAAAATTCTGCTCCGAATGATAGCAAGCATTCCCTGACATCATTCTGCTCTTAATTTCTTCCTGAATAGAATTTTGATTTGTTACACTTGTTCCCATATATTTTAACTCTTCCACCCTTTCAAAGGAACTATTATCATTTTTCATACTGTGACTTTGTCCTGCATTCTGATCTCGAGACATGACCATTTACTTATGGCGAGGTAAATATCAGTCATGAAACCACAACTATGGTAGTATGGATTTATGATGGTATTTAATAGCAAAAAATAACTACATGTTTCGACCAATAGTGGCCATCTTCAGGTTATTACAGTTTTGCTCAAAGGTTATCATACATACGCCTATATTGCGAGGTGATGCTGAGATCTCATCATCATTACGCGTTACAATCAGTTACTTACTTAGTTTTACTTAGTTTTATCCGCATTACTTCTAGTCCAATCTCCTTACTAGCCACTATCAAAGCTGCTGCGTTTTCCTTTACAGTACGTACGCTTCCTCCCAACATATTAACATCATCGGCATAAACCAGAAGCTGATGTGCACCATTTAATTTCAAGCCATCCTGGTTTACCTGAACCCTCCTAAAGGCGCACTCTAAAGCAAAGTTGAAAAGCAATGGCGATAGAGCATTAAAACAAACTATACATGTACTTAATACAGAATGTTTCATGTATTAAATATATGTCTATTTTGTTTTAAACATCTTACATTTCATTGAGTACAGTGAGTCTATACTAATTTGTATTACGCATATTTTATCTTTTATGAAGAGACCACAGCACGAAGCTCACGTAACTCTACAAGTATATTTGTGCTGGTTCATAAAAGTTCCCTAAATTTGTTTAACGATTGTAGAATTGAATTTCATGGAACAAATATTGAAACATCGAGTTCATACTTCACAGTAAACACTCAGAGTTTCCTTTAAAATACCGCACTGTTGATGCTGCACGCAGGGTAATGAATTCTGTTTGTTCCGAAAATCACACGAAACACAAATACGCTCATAGGGCAAAAAAAAAACAAATTTCGAATTTATGTATTTTTTTCTGACTGTAAAGACTCACACCGTAGGACACATTCGGCTTCTCTTCGTGTCTTTCCGATGTAGGTCATTTTTAGAAGTGTGAACAACTAGTTTTAGTGGCTTGTGTTTAGTGAAAGGTGCACAGAAACATAAGCAGTGCGTATAAACACCGCACTTCAGTGAAAGTTTTCACATTACGCCGACAAACTTGTTTATGACTTCGGAAGAGATTCAATGGATTCACGAAGCTGATGCAGAGATTTCTCACCGATCGCTGCGATCATTCCTTCTGGAGAGGATGGATGTTCAAATTTCAATATGTGCACAGCTTCCTTGAGATATTTCTCTACTTCTTCCAGTCTCACTCTCAATCTCTTGTCATCAATCTCTTTGTACCTCCATTGGTTGCGGGCGAACAACATGGCTGGTGCATGAAGTTCGTACAGAGTCAACCCTGAAATTACAAAATTGTAATGAAAGTTGTCAAGTTCTTTGTGGTTAACAAAGAAGGAAATAACAGTCTATGTGGTTAGAATTTAAAGGTATGAATTTTTTAAGTGTCCACGCGTACCATTTCGCAGTGATGAATAATCTTTATCGGCTGCGTCGTGGGTTCTTGTGAACTCATTTAATAAACCTTCCTGTTTTCTAGCAGGAACAATTTATAGAGAACCTCCAAGGCTGTTAACTCTACCTCAGAAGTTACAGTCATTTATATTATGCCTACATTAAGTACGTGCTGTGCTACAAGTCGGAAGGTCGCTGGTTCGATTTCAGATGGTGTCACTGGAATTTTTCATTGACATAATCCTTCAGATCGCACTATGGCCCTGGAATCGACTCAGCCTCTAACAGAAATGAGTACCGGGAGCATTTTCTGGGGGTAAAGGCGGCCGGTGCGTAAGTCTGATAACCTTACCACCATCCTATGCCGTTATCATGTAATCTGGGAACCTTAACTTCCTTAAACCCTCTGGGTCACTCCAGGCCTGTAACGGGATTTCTGCTATATACCTTAAGTACAGTCAAATTACAGTGCGCGAACAGAGAACGAACCTTTATGTTCAAAGAAATAAATGTGATATATTTAAAGTCAATATAATCTAGAACTGTCAGCGATGGACAAAATCATAAACTTCGGGCCCAGATCTGGAAATAGTTTAGTCACAAATATGAAGCTAGAGTTGTTATCAACTATAGACCGATTGTTATTTTCTGCTGGCATAAAGAACACAAAACATTACTGCCATTTGTTTAGCTTAACAAGACACAGCATGCCGTAATATGCACTCTTATGTCCATACGCCTACCTTTCTTCAGTATCTCGCATTTCATACATATTCTTAATATGAACATTTATGGTCTCGAGAAATTGAATTCGGCCATATCCTTGATTTCCGAGCGAACTGTTATGTGTATATTCCTGAGGCTAAATACACTTAGAAAGTTCAGAGCTAAGATGTAGTACGATTTAAGGTACATATTCTGAATGTATGGGGCCGAGCCATTCTTGAGGTCACAGTCGTTTACCAAGTACAAAATTTCCTCTTCTTTCATAGAACTCAGAGTTACACTACCGTGCTCGTAAGAGCCAGGGTTATCCAATTAAAACCCTCACACCATAATTCTTAAAGATTATCTTAATATTATCCTCCCATCTACAATTCAATCAATACTTCAGTGAGATAAGAAGGAAAGAATACCAGTTCCTGGCTGAATTATTTCCTACTGATCCTTCGTCAGTTCAAAGTCTGTGGTCAACTGAATATCCTTCACAGCAACTGCAGTTCTGGTGCTGCCAGTATAGCGAATAAACTTAAGATCATACGAGTCCATCTCCAAAACCTGTTGTTGCGCGTGACACCTTATACCTGTCCATATTTTCCCTTCATTTCCCAGATCCCCCAACCAACGTATATGGTAGTAAATGGCATTTAGATCGATAAATAACTCTATTGACCCATTTTTTTTTTTTGGTAATCTAGAATCAAAGCGAATAATTATGAGCTGAGTGCAAAATATGTTAACCACATCATTTACTTGCGATTTGTTTGCAAACAATGTAACTTTTGGCTAAACATATGTAACTTTAGCCATATGTAGGATTTGTGCAAGCAGTTGTAACACAAATTGCCACATAGAACTTCACACAAACCCTTCCATTTCATAAAGTTCTTAACCAAGGTGCTGGCGGTGGGTGACTGCAGCAAGGCTGACCTCTTAATCTTGAGAGTCCAGGTTCAATTATGTCTGCAACTGACAGGACGTCCTTGCAGATTTCGATCTTCCTTTCGAGAAGAATGTCTGGTAGGTCCTCCAAGCTGTAACCCCGGGCATGACCGTACAGTTGAGACAGCGAACACCGCAGATTCATCAGAAAGGCGTGCTTAGGGTGCAGAATGGACCTGTACTTTCGACATAGGGCTTCGCGTTTTTCCATTGCCTCTGCACCCGTTTCCGCGTAATTCACCTGGTCCAGGTCACTCTGGATAACGGAGAAGACTCTCTTCACCGCAATTCCTGGTGTGCAAAATTCGCAGTGAGTGCACTTCCACTGTGCGAGAGAGTCTGGAATAAAAACGTTGCACCGTCAGAGATAAATTACTCATGCTCTGCTGGCAGGATCTAACGTTATTTAGAGACGCTGTTTTAACTTCAGAATTCACGTATCTCAAATTGTATGAAATTATTGCTTGAGCCTTGATTATGAATGCTGTTTTCTCAATTTCTGAGGTCTTATGGTGTCATACAGACTCAAATTATATTTTCGTTCTCGGTTTATTAATTTGTTTGGTTGCGTGGAGTCTAACAGATTGAATTAATTTACTGGTCAATAGTCTATTTAATGTCGGTTTTGCAAGTACAAGGGGTAAACCCCAAAATATGTTGTGACTGAATGATTAACAGAGATTAATATGAAAGGAAATGTTGGTGACTTACTTTGAAGTATTTTTCAATATATTGCGCGTAAAGGCTGATGTAAGCCAAGAACAAACCAAACAGAGACTCCAATTCAGAATCCTCAGAACATGGAGCGCTAACCATCTGCAGTATAGCGTCAGTCATGTGGCTGAGCTGTAAGACGTCATATAAGACTATTTGGAAACATTTACGTATTTTTATGCTGTGTAGATACTTTGTTACAAATAAACGTGAAGTGGTTGATTCCTGAATACGTTGCAAGTGTACAAATCACTGTACCTCCATAAAGAGTTTGTCCTGCAGAGACGGAAACATTACTGGAAATAATGTGCGTTATGATCAGAAAAATCTCACCACCATGGTGAGACTAGCACTGTTCAATCCCTAACATCTTTGTACGAGGGGATGCTGATAAGTCCTTAGCCCGACCAGGAAGGAAACAAGCTCCAGCGACCAAACTCGCGATTTATTCAACACACTCCCCACGAAACGCAATACACTTCTTAGCCCGCTGCTCTACCTTTTGCAAGTCACTCAAACAAAATTCAGAAGGCTGTCCGTCCAACCAGGTCTCCGCGGCAGCAATGACCTCCGCATCGGACGAAAAAT
>Ga0123352_10000873_pt1 | contig 38170 bp, 22 predicted proteins | sample TergutLab28metaG_FD_89700 | JGI IMG/M metagenome (GOLD analysis project Ga0123352, IMG submission 89700) | Labiotermes labralis P1 segment gut microbial communities from Petit-Saut dam, French Guiana - Lab288 P1 | ecosystem: Host-associated > Arthropoda: Insects > Digestive system > Gut ... | reverse complement strand
AATGTTGCTGAATTATTATTATTATTATTATTTTTATTATTATTATTATTTTTTTTTTTTTATATTAAAGGGATTGTTCGTTATGAATTTGTACCAACTGGACAAACATTCAACCAAGTTTACTGTTTGGAAGTACTGGAAAGGCTGCACGAAAAAGTTAGACAGAAACAACCTGAACTTTTTGCCAGTGACTCATGGATCTTGAATCATGACAATGCACCTGCTCACACAGCTCTGTCTGTGAGGGAGTTTTTAGCTACTAAACAAATAATTGTGTTGGAACACCCTGCCTATTCATTGGATCTAGCCCCTAATGACTATTTTCTGTTCCCGAAGATAAAGGAAATATTGAAAGGAAGGCATTTTGATGACATCAGGAGTAATACAACGGCAGCTCTGAATGCCATTCCACAAAACCAGTTCCAAAATTGTTTTGAAGAGTGGAGTAGGCACTGGTATCATTGCATAGCTTCCCAAGGGGAGTACTTTGAAGGCGACTACAGTGGTATTCAGCATTGAGGTGTGTAGCACTTTTACTGCAATGAGTTTGCGAACTTTATTGTCCGACCATGTATGTAAAAATATAGGCGCTGTGATGCACAGAAAGGCCTGAAGATTGCATACTTCAAACCATAGTCCTGTGGATTGGATGTTCGGACACATTATGTACCAGAGCATAATTTGTGGGTACTGTGTTTATTTGATTCCTGAATTTATTAAATCCAGCTGGGGCAATGGCTACAGAAACCAAGCCATGATTTGGAATGTAGCAGTTGCTTGTATTTCATAGTTAAAAGTAACTTTTGTAAGGTTTAATGACATTATTTGGAAAAATATGTACTGATTTCTGAAATATATACAAAGAATGGTTTGACTTTCAGTAATGATAACAGTGTGGAGCACTTTGAAATATGAAAAAGTTGTTAAGCACAGATAGCTAAATTCAGAATTTACTCATCTGCCATATTGGTTCAGGTTAAAAAAGAAACACCTTATCAGACAAGCATTGACCTTTTGTCATATGTTTCATATTTTTGAAAATGTGTTGCTACAGAGTATTTTAGGATTGTGTGGTAGTTCTGTTAGTAACAACACCGTATCACTTCAGTTTCAGAAGTTTGCAGGGTTGCTGAATTTTAATGCTAGAAGAAAAATACAAAGATTGGGTGGTCTCATAGAGGCATGATCATTATACTTTTAATATATTTCATGAACATCTGTCCATTGATTTCAAAGTCATTAGAAGGGATGAACAAGTGGGTCATTATGATGCCATAAAATCTGTTTTTCCATATAAAATAAGCAAGCTAGCAACTATAAGCTGCTAATATAAACTTACAAGTTTGTGGAAACAAGTGTTGTGATTCCCATGTAAGGTATGTTGCAATATCAATACATTGTCTCTTTGGAGATTTTTTTTTGACTAGGTCATCATTTTAAATGGTATCTTAACTGTAAACTACACAAAGGCCTGTAGTAACTAGTTAAGAACTTGGGAAATCAAAACTGAACGTGTGTAGTGGTGAATTTCAGTAAAAAAATAGTAGGGGTTTTCCTCTTTGGGCAACAGTCTGAATTGTTTCTTAAATATTTACATAAAAATTATCACATTTTTCAACCTGTGAAGGTTGCTTTCAGGTGATGTGCCTTAAAAATGCAAGAAGGTTGTACATGTGCCAGATTTTGTGTGCTGTAGTTGTTGGTTCTTGTTATGAAATGCATTTCAGGTTACATTTTCTTGATTTCCGTATGGTGTCAATTGGGGTCCACATCTTGTAGTTTTATTGGTAATGCCTGCTCTGGCAGAATGTCTTCTCAGAGTGTGTGTGTGTGTGTGTGTGTGTGTGTGTGTTTTTTTGTACACAGTATTGTTGATTCTGTGTTATTTCCACTTACATTTTTGTCCATTTTCATGTTGTTTGCTATTGTGGTGTGTTACCAAAAAAAAACAGAACCATGTACAAAAAATAACGAGAGGACATTCTACCAAAAAAGGTATCACAAATAAGACAGTTTCCTGTCACTAATACTTTAAGGAAATCAGCTAAAACATAACCGTGAATGCACCTAAAAAATAACACTGTACACAAAATTCAGCATCGCCTTTACTACCCTCATTCATTTTGATAACAGGATCTACACTGGTTGAAAGACACTATAATTTTTGTGGAACTATTTAATATATAATAAAGATTGTTGTTCTGACTGGTAAAGAAATCTGTTGTTTATCAGTCGAAATTTAATTGCGCAGCATGACAAGATATTGACAGTTAATACATGAAACATTGTTGATTCGTTTTAAAAAATGGTAGAAACATGAAGCATTATTGAACAAATGAGTAAGGAAAAATTAAATCAGTGAACCAAATTCACACTGATGCTGCAGACAGAAATGCATTGGCAGGTTATTATCATCAATCTAAATTTTGTATCTTTCTGTGGCATGTGGCTAGTCACATTTTTAGTCATGCCGAAGTGTATTATTCTTATTCTCCATACTGGCTAAAAGTATTAAGATTGTGGTCTTGTGGAATGTGGTGCTGTGTAATGTACCTTGCTGTGCAGCCTCACATCCAAGAAGATCACAGTTTAAATGTTCATCATAATGAGAGCCTTGTATCTCATGTTGAAATTATAGTGTGAAAAAAATGGTGGGGGGGGTTTGTGGTTTGCAGTTGTCTGACTCTGTAGTTTGATTTTTGTGGGAACATCATGTAACATATACTATTCTTATAAGTGGAGCAGAGCTTAAAGAAGATGATTTATGAGGTACTTGGTTACAACATGATACAAAACAACAGCATACACTTTTCATGGCAGTTCTTGCTACCCAGTTGTCCTTATGTGTCATTCCATGCAGGAGGATGCTATTATTCAGCTATAATCTGTGCATACAAAGTAATGGAAATGTACTGAACCTTGCAAACGTTGTGGCAGACACTTCTCATGTTTGCTGGACTCATCAGATTGTGGAAGCATTAGTGGTTTATGTACCCTTGAAGTATTTAATGTTGTGTTTATTAGATCAGATTATGTAGTGTCAAATGAGAGGACAATTGGTGAATCATTAATGGGAGTGAATGTGGAAGGATGCAGTTGCGGCCTAATGTAGGGTACAGTCCCAGCAGTTGGATGAAGGGACTGAAGAAAATCATTAAAACCGAGTAGGTTAGTTCTTCTCTTGGACAAGGTTTGAGCTGAGACTCCAGAGTATGAGCTAGGAGTACCAAGCATTTTACTGCAGGTATCCTCACTGTACAGTTATCCCTTAATGTGAGACACCAGGTTTTACCCAGGTGCATATCAATGGCTAGATGTCACATATGAAGACAAGATTCTCAAACAAATAACACTGATCATTTTTCAGGTTTGGTGTGGTCATAATTTCTTCCTGAATTTAGTTTTTATGTATTACTAACATTCTCAAATTCTTGGACTTTGCTGCGTTTGTCAACATGTGGTTTTCATGTGTGTTTCTTATCCTTATATGAGTGTGTGTACTGTGGTGGTTGGTATAGATAGGCTGATGAATCACATTTATATAAGGCTGTTGTTCTGGAATAGTCTTTTGTGAGGAATATGCCTTACAAGCTATATGTAGAATTAAAGTAGTGATTTGTGTGTTCTGTATATTCCTAACAGTAACTAATATTTATTAAGTTATGCCTATAATTATGAATCTTCAACATTAATAGTTTGTGTCCAGAAAATAGGGGAAGAGTTTAAAACACCAATATGTATCTTCTTGTGTTACATGGTATCTGTTTGGGGGAATTTATTGTATGTAGACTTCTTACCGTATACTGAGGACACAGGAAGAAGTCCTGTGTTTCAACATCCTCCACATATCCCTGGAGCTGTCATGCTTTTACATCTGGTGTACTTCATTGTATTTCCTTTCATTATAGCCATTCTGCCCATATGAATGTTGGTTGTGATAACCATACGAAAACCGTATGAAGTGACAAGTGTTTTGGACTGGTTGGCACAAGGCCACAGGAGGCTGGAGGAGAAACAGCAGTAGGCAGAAACAGGAACTCTTGAGTGCTGTCATCCCCACCATGGGCTTTCTTTGCATGTCTTTAGTATAGATGCATTAAATCATTTGAATGTTGTGAGTTGTCACTGGTGTGCACTTGAAATGTGAGCTGTGTTTGCTGATGATTAGTTTAAATAATGAACTAATTTTGGAAAGACGTCATTACACAATAAAAAAAGAGGCTGTTCTATTGTCGGTGGAGATTAGAGACATTTTCTGTGCTGTGTCCTGTTTGTGAATTGTGTAGAAATTATCAGTAAATTGTGCACAAAGGTAGTTCTGTAATGGTGGAAGTTCATGGTAGAATCTTGGAAACTGGATATATCAGCAAATGAGTGGGTGGATATTTGCCTGACATAATTGTATTTTATAAGAATCATGAGAACTTAGCTATTGAATATTCCAATTAAATCATTCCACTGTTGCTCTACACTTACCTGTCTCAACCCTGAGGTGTGTAGCAGCCCTGACTAGGCAGAATATTATCACTTGCTATCTTTAAGCAGGAGGCTTCATCTTTAACCCAGTACTTGGCTGTTGGCAGGATAAGGAACTTTGAACCCATATATTAACTTAATGCATCAAGAACTGAGGTGTGTGCATCTAATTTAAACTTTAACATAAGTTACAGCATTTATATGACATGGGAACAATTTTGTCCTGTGGAAATTCAAGATTGATGACAATTCAGGTCTTCTGTAATGTTTTGCCTTGTCAGCTGGTAAATAATTACTGACATTTCAGAGGGGCATGCAGCCTCCACCAGAGTGTAGCACTCTTCTTGGCCTTTTATACTCTGAAGATGGTGGTGGCTTTTCCTTGGAACTGTCAGTGACAATTTACAAGTCAACAGGGCATCATTTCGTAAGAGTCTTGGAATATTATGACATAACACAGGATATGTAATGGGGATTTTATCAAATGACATAGCTCTACAGATGATAAATGGTTTATACAACCGTGATTATGTACAGGAAAGGGAGGAAGATAACATGGTAACAAGGCGGCTGGTGGAAAGAATTCTACAGGAAGGACCAGAAGACACTTGACAGCAGAAGATAGAATCAGTTGTATAATTTTCTGTGAAAAAGAATAAAATGTCATTTGTATAACACACACCATGTATAGCTCCTCTCCAGTTCACCATTCATGAGTATCCTACTGTGCAACGGTATGCAGCCTGAGTTACTGACTGCTTCAGAAAAGAACACACACACACAGTGCATGCTCATATGTGTGTGTGTGTGTGTATAGCACCATGTGCATTAGATGATAACATAAATTACAAATGAACAGATGTATATATACACATTATTATTTTCTTTGAAGTGTACATGGTCATTAACTTCATACTAAAAATTCAGTTTTATTCTACTCTTTGTGTTGAATTGAAGAATGCTGTCACTGTCTCAGAATAGCACTTAATGATAGGATGATCACTACTTAATGAATTGGAAAGGATAGGGAAGGAAGCAGTCATGGCCTAATTGGAGGTATGATTCCAGCATATAACTGGAGTGATTTCTGTAAACCATGAAAATCCTTAAGGTAGCTGTTTGAACCTCCTGAATCTGGATGTGATGTTCAGAAATGAGATAGAAATGTGTGTATGTTGCATTTGAAACCCCTGTTCTCCATATGTAAAGTACACCACATTTGAGGGAGGGGGAGTAATGGGGTGCAGAATGATGTAGAACTAAGTGCATTTAAATATGAGGTTGTAGAAAGAATTGTGAAAGTATATGCAGTCCTGTACTACCAGCCATTGCTGTAACACACAGTCAGCTAAACATAAACTCATCATCCATAAGGCTGTCTAATATGTGTGATGATATGAATAGAGGAATTTAGTGGCATTAAAGGATAAATGAAGATAGACTTAAAGAATCATGTTTGTTGTATTTTATTTACTTACTTGGCTGTTGTAATTGGGCCTCATTCACTTACAGATGATATTGGGCTTATCGATAAATTAGTACTCTGAAAATGTTCATTTCATAATGTAACTGCATGCATCTCATTGTATTTAATTTAGAGTTTTTGGTGTGATAATCATTATGGGGTATGAATAGTATCTGTTAGAATTAAGTCATTTAAAAACAGTGATTAGATTCAACTAAATTTTGATACCAAACCTCTGACTGTAAATTTGGAATATCCAACTGTAACAGAACCACATTATTGTTGGTTTTGTATAGGGACAGTGTGGGATTTTCCATAAGCTCTCATTTGTGAACATCCTGCCTTCACAACAAAAATGTGTTCCAAGTTAGAAACTGTATTAATTGTACTTGTTTCACATCAAAGGTCCCTTTTAAGTAAATACACAGAAAGCATATCTGCTTTAGTGTTACCCTTATGTGACAGAATTATTCAGTCCATGATTTATAACTTGGAGACTGCGTACTGTAGTTAGGATATATTATGAGTCACATCGTTTAGAAAAGGGGTTATACACTGCCCAAGTCTGCAGTCATTTCGTGCGTAGTTGGTTGCTAGTGCGTTGTTCATTTACTCTTATATAATAGCGGGCTAGTTGTGTCAGTTTGGAACAGAAGTACAATGTTTTGGGGACTTTCTGTGCTTCCCTTTGGGAATGATTATTTAATGATGATGCAGTCAGAGAACATCTCTGAAAATTGACTTGTCGTCCAAATTGATACAGTTGGTTGCCCTAGAAGATTTTATTGCAGTTAGTGGTCTGTTCCTTTATTAGCTGTTATTTTATAAAATAATACTTGACAGGATTCTGCATAACTGTCAAGTGTTGAACACTTAATTTTCTAATTGGCTGTAAACATAACATATCCATTGTCTCAGTATTATTTGCTTAACATTAACAACCCCATAGGTCAGCAACTTATCAGCTGTTCTGCATTCGGTAGGTTGTGGAGTGGGGGAGCATAATCGATTGAGACATCCACTAGTTATTAACGTAAAACCTTGTGACTTAGGAGAGAAGTATTGTACATTATTGTAACAATATTTTTCATACGTGTTCAGACCAACCTTTGTCAGCATTTTAAGATTTCAACAAAACGTATTAAAATTGTGTTTTTATTTTGTGTAGTTACATTAGAAGTATGCTGGTCATAAGGCAATGGCAACAGGAAGGAACAATTTTGGACTTCATTTTTTGAGTTTAGATCTTTTTTTTAATTAGTTCATTCTGCACCTTAAAATGCCTTAATATGCAGATGTGAGCCATATATTGAATGTGTATAGTTGTACATTGATAGATATATAAACTCTGAAGCTGATACAAGCTGGTGATGTGTGGCCTCTGAGGCTGATATACGCTAGTCATGGGGCTTCTGAATCTGGTCAGAGGTGCTGATGCATGTGTTCAGAAGCAGGTCTAAGCCTTTGAAGCTGATATGAGCTGGTGATGTTTTGCTTCTGAAGCTGATACGAGCTGGTGATGTGTGGCTTCTGAAGCTGTTATGAGCTGGTAATTTGTAGCTTCTGAAGCTGGTATGAGCTGGTGATTTGTGGCCCCTTAAGCAGATATGAATTGTGATACGTGGCCTCTGAAGCTGATACAAGCGAAGCGATATGTTGCTTCGGAAGTTGATGAGCTGTTATTGTATGGCCTCTGAAGCACTTTCTGTTCAGAATGAACTGAAAACAAGTAATACTTTATTGCATTTGCTTTGGCACATAGCTGTAAAATACGTAATAAAAGGCACAAGAAAACTTGAGACTGAATGGGCATGCCATTTCCTTTTCTGTGCTAAATATTGTAATTTCATTGGTCAAGATTTTAAAACCATGAAGAAGAAAAGTGGAACTTCTGTTAGGTGGGAGTGTAGAGGGTGGTCTGGAAGTAAGCAAAAGGAAAGTCTTCTGATATACAAAACAGTAATTTTGTGTATTAATTTAAAATATGTACAAAGTTTTGCTTCCTACATCGTGGATTAATGTAGAGTGAGGTGTTTTAGGAGAGAGAGCTCAAAGCAGATTATTTGGGCATAAGATGGTGGAAGTAACAGGAGGTTGGGTAAAATTGCCTCATTAGCTTCCTAATTTGTACCTTTCACCAGATATTGTTGGGGTGCTAAAAGGATGGGATGGATGAAAAATATATACAAAGTGTTGGTCAGGAAGTGCAAAGAGAGCAGTCCGTTTTGGAAACTTGGGGGTAAATAGGATAATGATACTGCAACAGATTTTAAAGAGACACAATATGTTGTGTGACCAGATGAATCTGGCTCAGGACAGGGACTAGTGGTAGGCTTTTGCTTGTACAATAATAAATCATTGTGCTCCTTAAAATACGGGGATTTATTGCATAGCTGAGTGACTGTTAACTTCTGAAGAAGATTTGTGCTACATTATGTTACCACATTTTCGCATTAATTTTCTTCTTGTTTTCCAGACAGGGTGAGCATTGTAGTAAACACAACTGGTCAGAAAACCATGAGTGGTAGATGACCGGGCTTGAAGCCTAGTACTAGCATTATGAGCGAAGTTGCTTCTGCACCACCACTAGGGAGAAATGCGGGAGGAAACAACCTTCTCGCAGATAAGCGACCAGATACAGCATTCATCAAACGACAGAAGCTAGCAGCTTGTCAAAACAGTGTACCTCCTGTGCATGGACGTACAAACCCAGCTTTACATGTCCGCACACGACTCAGCAACCATCAGCGTAATCTGAGTCTTGATTTTAGGTCAGAACCAAATGTGAATTTTCCTCATATTTTTGCATCTATTTTTATACTTTACAGTTACAGGCTTCAACCTTATTGATTTATGTCTACTGGAAACTGAGAGAATTAATTGTTTAATGGATGTGCTGGTGTTTCATTAGTTGTTACATATTGCTGGATATTTGTACTGCTACAGCACTATTCCCATCTCTGACAGTGCCATGATTAGAATTTCACTCAGATATTCTTACGGTTACAGAAAATGAAACGTGCCTAACCTTATGAACTTTCATTTTTACTCATTGTAGTTTATGAATAACATTAAAATTTGTTGTGACTATATGGCAGTCCCATGGAGAATGTTTACAAGACTCAAAATCTTGTAGGAATTCATACCCGTAATGCAATCTTGTTTTGTGGTTCTCAGACATGTTATTTCATTTTTCCTAAATGATATGTTTATTTATAGAGGATGCATAAGAACACATTCTGAATATGTAAAACTGTGAAAACCACACATCTTGCAACTTACAATTTGAATGCTATGAGTATTTGATTATCTTGCTGAAGTTGCAGTTATGTTTATTCATGTATGCATTTCTTGTAAATCTCTGGCCCCATCATTTCTACATTGAAACAAGTATATGGCATAAATTGTTTTAAATTCTTCATTGCTAGCAGATTATACATGTCACATAAAATTTTCAAAATATCTGTTGCAATATTCTGTTATTTGTTCCTCATTCATTTCCTGGGTATGGTATATTTTTCCTGTTTGTACAGATACTCATTATTATGTTTTTATTTTACATCAGTTTAGTTTCCCATAATCCTACAGTCCGTGTCTTTTATATCTGCAGAATCAGGTTGCCTTTTCTGCACTACCATTAATTAATTTTGCTTAATGCAGCAAATATTTGACAGTATTTCTTGGTCACTGTGAGTAGAAAATATGAAAGTGCTTACATTTAGGAAAAAATTTGAAATAGTAATTTTTTATATCCTTGTACACAGATCAATGGGCATTCTGCTGCCTCCAGTGTCACAAGTCACAACTGTAACAACATTAACAATGCACCACCGTAACCGAAGCCTAGACTCAGCTTTGCAGCGAATCCCTGAAGTGGACATTACACCAAGTCCAGAATGTGAACCCGCAGAACGAATACCAGGGTCAGCCAAAGCAGCTGCTGGAGGAGAATGTACCAAGAATAAGACAGGTGGCCCACCTGTAGGGAAGGGACGAGACCGTGAGGAGATCACCAGCTTGGGTTCAGATGACTCTGGAATTTTGTGTGGTTCTGATAGTGGATCTGGTAGTGATGCAAATACTGCTACCCGTGAGTCAAGTGTGGAGCAGTTAACTGGTATAGATCACAGTCATGAGAGCTTGGACTTACCAACGCATAAATCAAGTCACGAGCAACTGTCTCATTTAGATCATAGAAACAACTTGTGTGTTGACTGTCCTAACTCTGTTGAAATCTGCACTGAACATCATGAAGTGAATCCTCATACTGTGGATGTAGATTTTATCCCTGTAACACCAACAGTTGAAGTTACACAACCTGCAGTTGATGTTAGAGAGACAAATGACGAAAATTGTGCTTTTAAGTGCAGTGAAATGAGTGGTGAAAATTCAAGTGCTTCCATACCAGCAACAGAAAGTCAGTCATTTCCTATATTATTATCTCCTTCCTCTCTAACTCTCTGTTGTGGTGGGAGCTCTGATGCAAAGAAATCTGGAAGAGATACAACACAGATTAAGGGAGCAAAAGGGTTTCTTTTGAGACTTTTTGAAAGCAAAATGTTTGATATGTCAATGGCTATTACCTATTTATTCAATTCAAAGGAACCTGGTGTTCAGAGTTATATAGGTAAGACTGTGTGTGTGTGTGTGTGTGTAATTGTTTATTGCATTTTGACATATTAAGATATGAGTTTCAGTGAATGATCCTGTAAACCATATTGTAATCTGTTAATACCACTTTTTTTCTCCACCCTAGGGAACAAAATGTTCAGTTTTGCTGACCATGAAGTAGATTTCTATCTGCCACAGCTTGTCAGCATGTATATTCAGATGCATGATGTAGCTGAAGTTATTCATCCATATCTTGTCCACAGGTGAGAGACCAACCAGTGACTGGAAACTGGGTTAATGCAATACTTTCTATTGAGTAATGTTTATTTGCTTCTGCTGCTGCATAATGACAGACATTTTATGCCCAGACAATGTACAAAGTAAGTGTGAAGCAGTCTAAACACAACTATATTTGTTATGTATAGCTAGGGTGGTAGGTAGCTATCAGCAACTACATGTTTCGGCCATCATGGTGGCCATCATCAGGTATATGATTAGGTAAACTAATATAAGATGCAAATTTAATCAGCTTGATGTTGAGATCTCGAACACCTTAACATTCATTAATCTTACAGATTTTTGGTTATGGCTAGTAATAATACCATGAGTATAGTTGTTTTTAGACTGCTTCACACTCACTATGTACATTGTGATTTAATACTCAATGGGGATGTCACACCTCATAATTATGCCCAGACAGTTAAGGTTGTGTTGTTTAAACAAAAGATCAAGTTTTTGTAAGTGGCACATTTGAAACATAGATAGCCACAAAGTGGTAAGATGTAAGATCTTGAGAGTATGGACACATTTTTGCTCTTTCCTAGATATGTATCAGCAGAAGATAAAGTTTTGAAATTTTGCAATCCTTGTCACATTTCATTTTTGGGGGCAGAGCTGCCTTTTTTTATTTATATGCATAGGTGAATTTGTGTAGTATGGTGAATGTTTTAGATACATTTTACTTACAAACGTGATAAATATGTTGATCAGAATCAGTCTGAAGTCATTTTTAAGATTGAAAGCCAAGACTAAGATGATGTTCATTCTTCATGTATTTGTGGTAGGTCATAAAGAATTGTAGACAGAAATGTAAAGCTAATGGTCAACTCTAACACCTTCAGTTTTGTTTTTTAGAATATGCCAGTTAGTTATTGCATTATTTTATATGTAAAGGTTATAAGCAAAAGCTAGGTGTAGACACCATTCAATGAAATAGTGACACTTATGTGGCAGTGGTAAGCTGAAAACCATAGACTTTTGTCAGTGTCAGTTTTTTTGCTATATGTGGATGGTTTGGAATAGTGTTTCCAGCAGAGTATCGTTTATGAAGTGAGCAGTTTTTATGCCCATGATAGCAGAGGTTAATGTTTCTTCTGTATGCTGAGTTACAGAGTTATATCTACAAATAGTTATGTTTACATCATTTCTATTTTGTGGCCCTCAGATGCAGGAAGTCAGCAGACTTCTCACTGAAGTGTGCATGGCTTCTTGATGCATATAGTTCAGATGCTCATCTTCCTTCCAAGAAGAAATCCCATGGGACCAAACTGAAAAACCTGATATTATCAGATGAACTGCGGCCCAAGGAGATGGATGCTGTCTTGGCTCGTCGTTCAAGAGTTAGCACCGGTGGCCCTGCACCTGATTATTCAAAGATGAGAGAATTGGCTTCACCAACTATTCCTGTTAGTCCTCCACCACCTCCTCCACCTCCACCTCCTCCTCCTCTTCCACCAGCTACTCCTGTTACCTCACCAAACAAGAAAACTCACCAGCGTTCTCGGTCTGATGCGACAGGGCTATACCCTGGGCATAGGAGAATGCTGCCTTCAGGTAACCTGCTGTTGAGTTGTGTATGTGTACATGTTTACATGCTTTTGTTATGTAATTTTGCATTTATAGAACATTGTAGAAGTGGGCTGGGTAGCTCAGTCGGTATAGTGACTGACTATGAGCTGGGCGGTCTGGGATCGAATCCCGGTAGGGACGAGATTTTCCCCCCATCCAGACCAGCCCTGGAGCCCACCCAGCCTCCTGTACAATGGGTACCGAGTCTATCTCGGAGGTAAAGTGTGGCTGGGGTGTGCTGCTCACCACTCACCCCCTTCTAGTGTCGCAGTCATGGAAGAATAGAGCTGTACCTCTACCCACCCTCTGGGCCACACCGGGCCTATAACGGGATCACTTTACCTTTTTTTAGAACATTGTTGAAACATTCTGTACAAAGTGAAGAAATAGACTGGGAGGCTGGGAGAGTGGACTGGAATGATCTGGCTTAGGACAGTCAGGCTTTAGTAAAGATTGTAATGAACTGTTGGGTTTCATAAAATTGGGGAATTTCTTGACTAGCTGAGAAGCTTCTAGTTCTTGAAGCAGAACTGTGCTCTGAGGAATTTGTTGGTTGATTAGTAAGTGTGTGTATGTGTGTGTTGTATGTTACAGATGTGAGATTTAAATGCTGTATTATGTTTTCAAGATTTCAGCATGTGTGTTGCTTAAGTGACAATCATATGGGTTCTTAATGCTGTGTAGGTAATAAGTTGATTCTGTTGTTTTGGAGGAGCATGCTGCCTTGATCTCATGGGTTACTGAATGACGTTAGGGTGGATACTGAAGTGACTGGGAGAAGGAAGTGTGTTACCTAGGTAGGAAGGTGGCCAGGACGACCACTCAGAGCTGTGGAAAGGAAAGTGGGAACAAATCTTGTACTGAGCAAATGCAAATTACCTATCTCAAGAATTAGACTTCTTGATCCTGAAGATGAAGGCAACCCACGAGACAGTCATAAATCCTTTATGTTAAAGGTTAACAGTGTATGCATTTGCTGTTTACAGGGAGCAGCAGCAAGATATGCCTGGGAGACTTGGGGTCTGGAAGAGCATTTGATAATGGTTGCACATGTTTTGATACATGTCAGGGTGTAGTGAATGACCTTCGAGGGAAGCGAACAGATTGCACTTGCAATGTGAGTCTTCATAGCAGTTGTAGTTCTTGTAACAAATGTTCCACATATATGGAACAATGTACATATTTAGTCAGTCTTTTATTGGTATTACTTTTTTGGCTCACCCTGTGTGGGTCGTGTGTGTGCAGTTCAACTGGCCTGGCATTGCATTTTCTTCAGTACTAATACCATTACCTTAGTTGAGATATGATCTCTAGCTCTCTAGTACTGGGAGATTTAAAATCTCCTGTTTGTGAATAGTACACTGTTAGTCACGGATTAAAATAGGGTCACCAACCTGTCAGACCTGGAGATTTAAATTCTCTGTTTTTGGGATGCTGAAGGTTAATTGCATTACTGACAGGCCCTGACTTTCATGCAAATTCATTCCTAAAACTGTGTCCGAAAGTTGAAATGTTCAAAAGTTAAGAAGAAGACTCATGTTATGAAGGGGGTTTCTGTTCCCATTGCTTAAAAGTCCATAAAAATTTCTGTTTATGGGCAATAAACAAAACAGTTTTACCAATAATTACAGTACATTCATGTATGAATTCGACCAAAGGCAATTGTTAATGTTCCCACCATCATGTGAGCAAATATTTTTCACATTTCTGATGGCTGTATAAGGGATGGTCAATAAAACTCATTCTTCAGAAGCCCCTGATAACCTTAACAACATGGTTTAAAACCATTTTCATGCACCTGCTGCAGAGTGCAGTGGCCGTGTAATTCTACACAAGAATTATGTATCACCACCATCGTGATGTAGGTCATCTTTCTTCCACCAGACTGTATTGCAAGAATAAGTGGCCAGGATAGCCAACAGCAAAGAATGCGTGGCCTCACCAAAATCAGCTATGAAAACTTAGTCATTCCCACCAGCATCAGAGTTGTCAGTTGGGTTAAAATATAGAAATAATTCAAATACATTTTCTTAAGTTGTATCTTGCTTTGTTTTGTGGTTATCTCACGTACCTTTTGGTCATGTAGTAGACACAGAATACAGTTAGGCATTCAGTTTTACAGAGCCACGGTGCGATAGCTCATAATGTTAGTTTGTGACCTGTGTACAAAAGTCCAAATTCAGTATACAAAAGGTGGATTAAGGGTGAGAATTTATAATGTATGAAACTGCGGGTTGTACGGAATTCAAATGCCCTAAAGCTGAGGACTGCCTTTAATTTGGTTGGTATTTCCATTGGTATGGGCATAAAAATCTCTATACCCATAAACTATGTGGATGATATGGGTTAGGTGAGAGAGTAAATTAAAGAGCGTGAAATTCACAGAGCTGTGGTTCGGGATGAGATCTGTGTCTTCCTGGTTGTAACACAGTGTCGTTTGGTTTGTGAGTGATGTTTCGGTACAGTGTATTGGTCCCATCTTTGTCAATAGAATGACTACCACTGTCTGTTTCTCGGACATTAAAGTAGCTGTGTCATGAAGCTGTCTGCACTTCTGTGTCTAGTGCCAAGGTTAAACTTGGAGCTATGACTCCATTTCTGTATATGCGTTCATGGTGTAGCATGTAGTGAAGCGTAGGACAACTTTGTTTTATTGTTCATTTTTTATTTTTTTATTCCATAGATATTTTCTTTAATCTCTTCACCTTTGTCATGACTCCTCTGTAGAACTTGAGGAAAGGTATGATTTACATTTGAACATTTACTTAATTATAAAGTCATTTTACCCACTACAAAATGCAGTTATAAAGGCTGTTATTTGAGACATAGTATAAGAATTTGATACTCGTCATACTGAAAGTCTGTGACCTTACTGCTCTTCTTAATTTAGGCTCCACGTTTAGCTCCAGAATTAGAATTCATCAAGGCCCTTATATCAATCGGTAAGCTACTGAGTTCGATTCCCACGAAGGAAGCAAAAACAACTCATCTTCTTGCGGAACTTCACACATTGAACCTTAATCTTCCTGCCAGAGTGTGGTTGCCTATACACAGTGAAATCCCACATCATATTGTGAGAATACCTCCACAAGCATCTGCAGTACTCAATTCAAAAGATAAGGTAATTGTCAGTGTTATAAGATACATGCAGTAAAAGTGCACCAATTTAACTTTTATGGGATGAAAATATAAACTTTGAATTAAACAAGTTGTCATCATGCAATTTGCATCATGGATTTAACTGCAGAGCATTGAAGCTGATAATAGTAATGGCAACAATGTCTTGGAGTTGTAGTAAACATTGAATTATAGCTCTTTAAGTAGAAGAAATGTAGTTGTTGTTTGTGCTTTGAAGTTACAAATTTAAATATATACCGCATTTGTCTTAAATATTAATGCATATCTGCTGCAACTTAATTCCACTGTTCATGAGGCATGTTATGTCATTGTTTAAGAAAATGTGAGTCACTTACCTTCTGTTTGACATTCTTTGTGTATTTGGTATCAGACTCTTGCATTTTGTTCATAGCTTATATGTTGTCGTCATCATCATCTGCTTTGTAACTTGGGTACCTGTTACTATTTAAGGATTTTCTACACTGATGTAGTCAGTGAAATTTGCATGGACATTCCCTCTGCCTTTTCATCTGTCTCCATTCATTGTCACTGCAGTCTGTGTCCTCTCTTTGACAGGTATGTCACTACCAAAGGCACCATTTGTAAAACATTTACAGGTGTTTGATATGGAGTTTTATAAAGTCTGCAACACTTCCCTTTGCACGAGTGATGTGCTTCACAATATCAGTGATGGGGACATTGTTTTTTATTTCCTATAAATAATAATGGGTAACACAGAATGAATGATCTGTGCATGTAATGTATGGTATTTCAGAGGTAAATACAAAACTTAGAACATGCCTGAGTTAAAGGTCTTTATGATTATGTGCTGTGTGTTGGGTAAGCCACAACAAGATGTACTTGTTCTTTCATGCAAATCTTGTTTTCAGTCACTGTGGCAGGCAACATTATTTATTTATGGTATCCCTACAGTTCAGCCACCTTTCTATTTGTATAGGAAATTGTTTATATTCTTATTGCACAATCACAACAAAAAGTCTCAAAAAGACTCTTAGTTTCATCATGTCTTTGTCTATCTCTCAGCATGTGACAGCTTGAGAGAACACTGAGCAGTTATTGTTAAATTTGATGTTGATCAGTTTTGCCTTAAATTTGACAAATCCCAGTTTTAGTTAAAATTGGACAATGATAATGAACACTTTATGTGAAGGCCTATATGTATTTCTGTACAAATCTGTAGCTTATTATATATTTATTGACTTAAAAATATTCTTAACTGAATTTGTAGAGAAAAATGAAACATGTTTTATATTTGGTGCTTTATTTCATAAGTCTTATTTTGGTTGTCAAGTTGATGAATCAGTAATTGCTGTCTCTGAGTTCTAAACCAAATATTTAATTTTCAGAACACATTTTGAACACACATTTTTATTCTCTGTTGCTACATGATGCAGTACTTTAGTACTTGTACCTCTCTTGAACAGCCTATAGCAGCCTTTATATAGTGGAAAGAGTACGGAACAAATTTCACACTACCACTGGATGTTCTGTGTTATTTCTGTGGTATATGACTTGAAACAGACAACTTGACGGAACAGTTACACTTTTACATACATTATATGAGGGAGACTGGTACGAAGTCTGACCATTTTTTCATTAAGTGAAATGGGTAGTATGCTGTTGTCAGTGCAACATGTTACTGGTGTTAGAAAGTTGAAGTAAAGGAATATAGTATCAGAGTGTAATATTTTGGCTTTTCAAAGGCTCCTTACATAATCTACGTAGAGGTTTTGGAGGTGGAAGATCTTCACACCTCACCAGTACCGCCTAAGATCATGAACACTCTTCGCCACACCAAATCAGAGGAAAACTTGGCAGCTGAGGTTGCTGCACAGGCAGAGAGTGCATCTCTTTGTGCCTTCAGTGTATATGGCAATCCTGATGAAGAGACTGGAGACTGTTGGTCTCAGGAAGATGATGAAATATCACAACAGGTAGCACTGTTTATTTTAACCCTTCCCTATCCCTTTTATTCGCAGCCTCGCTCGTACCAGCTGGACTTTAGTTCTTGTAAAAATTAAAGTAAAAAGCATTTGTGTGTGTGATGATATAAAGTTCCTGCCATCTGTTGTACCTTGGTGTGAACTGCTAGAAGTGATGTCAGAGAATATAAAGAGCAAGGATGTAATGTTAAACAATATAATCAATATACCTTCCAACGATTGCACTCTGTGATGCACCCTTTATGACATATATCAACTCCTACATGTTTTGGCAGTGAGGTGTCGTCCTAAGGGAGTCATGTAACAAAGGTAATGTAGGCCAGCATGCCAGTAAATGTTCACACCTCCTCATAAGAATGGTTAAAATCTTAAAATCAAAATTCATAAAATTGATAAATTGCAGTATTATGATATTAATGATTAAAATACGTAACAATAAGTGGTCACAGTCACAATATGTAACAACAAACTGTCACATTTGCCAGTTCTTAGTTGTTTTTATCTATATGAAGGATGTATACAAACATCATTCTCAATCTTGAGATCTTTGTAGATCATATGTAATCAAGACCAATGTTTGTATACATCCTGCACACATAAAAAGCAACTAAGAACTGGCAACTTTGGCAGTTTATTGTTGTATATTTTAATATATGGTGTAGAGAAGACTTAAGAAAGATGGATGTTGTTAACTGAAGACAGGATAGAGATGAATGGAAGAGAGAAAGTAGGGACGCTTTTATTTTCGTTGGATTGTGCAGCCACAGAAGAAGAAGAGAGGAAAAAAGAAGAGGGGAGGAAGAAGAATTAAGAGAATTTTTGTCCATAGACATGAAATGTCGTGCCGTGATTTAATTTTTTATTAGCTTAGTGAGTTACATCATATTGCTTGCACCCATCCTACCTTTTCACTTTTATAATGTATCTTTGAAACCATTTTTTTCTTGATTGTGCAATTTCTGGGTTCTAATAAAATATTTAGTGAGCTGCAGACATTGTGGGTGTTGTATGTTTGCTTGAAGTATGGCTGCAGAGCTGAAACATATTGTACATAATGCAAATTTTGATACAAAAAGGTAACATCTGTAGTCAATAATCATGTTCACTGAACTCTGAGTTTCTTTCTCATTTCTAGCAAGCTTTTATTACATTTTAACTTGTGTGGGTTACTGTTTCCAGTACATGCAGCTCCGCAAGCCAATCGATCGAGATACAATCTCCCAATTAAGTCAGGAGTCAAGTGATTCTCGTGAACCTCCAGTGTTCATTGCTGCGGGTGATATTCGACGGCGGTTATCAGAGTCTTTACATGATTCACGACGGGCAGCTTTTACACATGATCCTGAAGATCCCTCAGCTGCTGCACTGAAAGAGCCATGGCAGGAAAAGGAACGGCGAGTAAGGGAATCTTCACCATACGGTCATATGGTTTCATGGCGTCTTCTGTCAGTAATTGTTAAATGTGGTGATGATCTTCGACAGGAACTTCTTGCATCTCAGTTACTCACCATGCTGCAACGCATCTGGGAAACAGAAAGGATTCATCTCTGGGTTCGCCCATATAAGTAAGTATTGTGACAGTATTTCATTAGCAATCGTTGTTCAGAATTAGGAAGAATTATTTACGTTATGAGTAATTTTTTTTACCATGGCGCAACAGCCCCCAGTGGGCCAAGGCCTCCTTATTAACAAGGATTTGTGATCACACTCAGACATACCATGGTCAGTAGGACTCCTCTGGATGAGCGATCAGCCCAATGCAGAGACCTCTACCTGACAACACTCACAAGAGACAAACTTCCATGCCCCCGGCAGGATTCGAACCCACAATCCCAGCAAGCGAGCGGCCGAAGACCCACGCCTTAGACTATGCAGCCACTGGGATCGGCATGCATAATATTCCTGTGACATAATAATGTAGTTTCTTATCTCCCTTGACACTGCAAAAACTACATAGTTCATACAGCAGGATTAAGCAAGCCTCAGAACTAACATCTTTGTTTCAGTGTTATGTGCTGTAATTTTCAAATTAAACTAATGTCATTGTCTCACACTAACTCCTGTGTAGCATGAGTTAGTGATTAAAATTCATTTATTTTTCTTTAATGTCTGTTTTTCAGATCTGACTGTGGTTCTTCCATATGTCATTTGTAATTATTATGTGTCGCATTTAATTTGTTTAAGGATCTTGTGCCTGTCAAATGACACTGGACTTATTGAGCCAATCCTGAATACTGTATCATTACATCAGATAAAGAAGCACTGTCAGCTTTCATTGCTGCAATATTTTAAACGGGAATATGGGTCCCACAACTCAGAAGCTTTCCTCACAGCACAGCGTAACTTTGTAGAAAGTTGTGCTGCATATTGCCTTGTCTGCTACCTTGTTCAAGTGAAAGACAGGTAAGCACCTGTTACAAGAACTGTGTAAGTCATATATTGTTGCATATTGTATTTGTTAAAATGATTGAAATTTGAATGATTACAAGGCTGGTTTTTCCATTTTTGAAGGGTAGGAAGAGTCTTAGGATTGTGTGGAAGGTCCTTTGACCTACACTAGGGAGATATTTTCTTACAGCAGTAATTCCAAGTGCTTACTGCAGGCATTTGCATTTATTTTATTCTATTTATAAAAATTTAACTTCCCATCTGGGAGGCATTGCTGTCAAAAGAGAACAGCGTAAGTTGAACTGAACTGACATCCATCCCGAATGTAACTCGTTCCCTGGCACTGGCTTGATTTAATGCTGAGGTGATTCCTCCTGTTACCTGTTATTGATCTGTTCTAATGCTTTGCTGAATGGGTTCACTCCACAAGCTACCACCCTGCAATGACTGGACATGTGATTATGAAATATATACCGCATATGGAAGAGGATCTAACCTTGAATGTCACACGTGTTAGTCAGCTCATTGTTGTGGGTTTGTAGAATAAATGATATAATATGTTCTTAGTTTAGACCTTTCAAGTATTGCATTTACTTTTGGCTGTTTTGACTGCTCCTGCAACTTACTGACTTGGCATTAGGTATGCATATTCTTATCTGTGTCTGCAGGAACAACCTACATGACCATAAACCTCTTATACATGATGTCTACAAAAGACATATTTGTATTTTTAAAAAATTATTACATGTTGACCAAAACATATAGAAATATGCAGTAACTTTCAAAGTGTTCCATATCGCAACAAGTGTAAGCGTGCTTTGGTCCACCTCAATATGGGAATCCCTAGTAGGTGTGATTGCATCCAGCTGATAGTCAGCTGATAGTGCAGTTCTGCCCCTGTATGGATTAACGTTCTTTTGATGACACTTTGGATATTTTCAGTTGTCCTTGCATGAATGATTCCATTGTCATCCACAGATGTTCTGAAAATGTAATTCTTAACGTACCTCCACAAGAAGGAATCTAAGGGCATAGCATTAGGGGGTTGCAGGGGCTAGGAGATTGATGCACATGTGGTATTTACCTCATGAGTGGCAGGGCTTCACTATGACCTGAAATGAATGAAATATGGGAAAAATAAAATATCTGAAAAATAGGAGTGTTTACTTACATAAAGTCCAAATTCTACTACAGGATGGTGAGATAAGTGGGAAGTAAAGTTTATTTTCAAATGAAGCCAGAAATAACTGACTGTAATAAATTTTATGTGTTAGGTGGATAGGGACGACCAAGTGGTGCCCAGTTACCCATGTTGCAGAAAACCCCATGAAAATGGACCATGGATTCATATTATTTCTGCTACAGACCACTGCATTAAGCAGTTACATTTTGTTCAAATAATATACCATGCACTGAAATCACAAGTGTAAAGCCCATGCCTTCAAGGACTTAATAATTGACTATATTCATAAAGTAACAGATCTAGCATGGAGAGCAGATATGAATGATAGCAGGGACAATGAATCACTAGCCTTAACATCAACAGCACCGACACCACCGCCAGCAAATGACAGCCAGTGATGAATCCATCTGACCATGTACAGAGAAGAATTCAAGATTCATAAAAGTAATCTTGTTCTGCTTGATGAATAAAAGAGGGTGCAACATTGAGAAAATATAAGTTGGCTCAACAAATAAAGAAAAGAAACCAGTGTTAACATGTTTGAGTTGCAATGTTCCACTTTGCAAAATTCTATGTTTGGACAAATACAACACAAAGAGAAATTACCAATACTCAGTGTCTTTCAAAAGCCTTCCAGGGTGGTGGTGGTGGTATTTAAAAGAACCTGCTACCAGAGAAAGGGTTAGTACATGGTTATTTATTCTAAAATGATATAGCCTGAAAAGAAAAATTAAGTTGTGAGACTTTATAAATAAAGACAAGTATGATTACCTTACATGATGATTCTTTTCATTGGTGATGTGTAAAGAGTTAAGCTATGAATGGTTTGAGCTCCAGAAGCATTGTGTAAGAAATAGTGGGCTGTGAGCTGGGGTCATTCTGCTGCTGCACATTATTTGTTGGCAGTTAAATTCTTGTTTTGTTACTTTTATTCCTTTTTACCTTCGTTTAAAACAAGTGTTGATATGTTTTGGATGTTAATTGTGTGGGATTTATGCTGTATATTTTCAAAAGCTCAGAATTTCTGAAAACATTTGCACATGTGGTGTGACGTTTTAAATTTCTTGTTGTCAGGCACAATGGTAATATTCTTCTCAACAGTGAGGGTCATCTGATCCACATAGATTTTGGATTCATTCTGTCCACATCGCCTCGGAATTTGGGATTTGAGACATCGCCCTTTAAGCTGACTCCAGAGTTTGTTGAAGTAATGGGAGGCCTCGGCTCTGATATGTTTGAATATTTCAAGATATTAATCCTGCAAGGTCTTATAGCAGCACGAAAACATATGGATCGAATTCTCAATCTTGTGGAGATTATGCGTTCAGGTAATAACACAGCTTATATGATTAATTGTTTTTTTCCGTGTTACGACACAGTCCTTGCGGACTGTGCATTGTCTGAGTTACATGTTTCAAGAGTTCTTTGATCTTTTGGGGTTTGGTTGCTGTTATACTAATGGTTTTTTAAAATAAATTTAAAAATTAATGCCTTAGACATGCTATTAAATGAATTGTGCTGGAATTTTAACATCTTTATTTTTTTGTTGAAATGTTCCAGAGGTTGGCTATTCTTCCTTGTTCAGGAAAAAAATTAAAAATACTGCATTTGCACTTCAGGCAGTTTGAATACTGCAGTTCTGGATGGTGCACAATGTCCAGAACTGCAGCAATCCTGTTGGATTCATTAGAATGAGATAATATCTACTTCAGGGACAGTATGATTAGCTGAATGTGATGGACCCAACAGGGTGGGTTTCATATTTGTACTTTTTTCTCATGATGGAAATGGCACAGGTAGCTTCTGAAACACTATTTTAACAAAACAAACGGAAAAGACTGAAAAAAGCAGGGCTTGCTTACATTTAGTGCCAGGTGGGATATGCACAGTGAATTACGACTATTGCCAGTGTATATGAATACTGGGAAGATATGACTACACATGTTGCATGAGTCCATTGTGGGAAAGAATTATTAGGAGTGGTCAGAGAAGGAAAAGTTATGGTGTGTATGTGTTTTTATTTTATTCTAGGATCACAGCTGCCATGCTTCAAGTCAGGTGCAGCCACTGTCCAAGGTCTGAAGAATCGCTTTCACTTGAACCTCACAGAAGAACAACTTCAACTACTGGTGGACAACTTAGTGGAGTCAAGCATTCATTCCCTGAGCACCAAACTATATGATGGCTTCCAGTATCTCACCAATGGAATTTTGTGAGCTTGTCAAGCTATCACGTTCCTCAAAAATTGTGAGCATGTGTGTCACAAAACCTACAATTGTAACTGTGAAGTCAGAAGAATACTTTGGAAATTGAAGACAAATGGTGTTAAAGGAATTTTAAATTACACATCGAAAAACATTACGGAGTTGGACTGTTTGGTTCAAGGTTTCACAGTTCAGCTCGAGCTCAAATTTTCAAGATCCCATACTTGCCTAATGTCAGCATTTAACATGTCTTTTTTTTTTTATTTATGTCATTGTAAAACCTAAGACAAGTGTAATGTTTTCAGGGTTTCAGAATCTCTTGTCATTGAAAGCCCAAGTAGGATGAACATTGTCAAACAAGTGCATTGTGAAAACTTCTTTTATGATTACTTCATTGTGTGTAGAGCTTTTTTCCATAAAAGATGTATGCATCATATACGTCCTTTGTGTAGTGTTCTGACTTAATTGTTTTCTTCTTGGTGGAGAGTATGTCAGGACTTATGTAACATTCTTGAATTTTTGCAAGATTACTGTCAAAGTGGTATTTGTGGACTGAGGTTGTTGATAAAACCAAAACCAAATATGGACCATTGCATGTGCATGGAATTAATACTCATCAAGTTATATGATTTTCATAATGAATATGGCAGTTTTTATATATTTATCTTAAGTGTTACATTTACGGAATATCATTACAATACTGTTTACATTTTGGGTTAATTCTGATGCTGTGTTTGTTGTGGCGAGTTAGAGAATGTTAAATGCCACTGAAACGTCATCAGAATAACAAACCCATGTGGTACCTATGTGCGTGTAGATTAGAATTTTTTACCTGTTGGATTTTGGTGGTTGCAGTAATAGTGCAAAACCATTGGGAAAGTGACAAATGTTGCTTGACGTCCATTTTGTAACCATAGGATTCCAATTTAACATTTGGCTCATATGTTGCTTACTGCCGAGTAACTTGTTTAAAAATGTCCTTTTGATCACGTTACATGTTTATTTCCTATTTATAAGTAGCATGTTTAACAATATTATCTATGATGTCATATTGCATATGATGGAATGTTCAGTTTGTCTCGAGCAGTTGTGGCTATGTGCCATTTGATTAGCTCTGTAACATGAAATCTCAGTGTACAGTCAATTCTTATAAAATTAATATTCATTACTTTTCAAATTCTGAAATGAAATGTTTCAAGTACAGTATTTTTTAATGTAATACTGTTCTGAATTCCATCACAGTTTCCAATGTATATATCCATTTTGCATTTGTAAGACTGATGGGCCATGTTAAAGTCATTACTGCAGAACTGGTTCTTTGTGTACACTCTGTTTCTTGTTCATGTGCGACTATAATATTTTAAAGGAAATTTCTATGTACAGTACTGGTATCCCACAAATAATACATCACAGTGTTATGTACATAACTTCCAGGCAGTCTCTGAGTGTTCAGTTGTGGATGAATTATTGCTTTCTTGGTACATTAAAAGTTACGTAGGGTGATGGATCTCTTTGATTTATAATTAAGAATGCTTCTTATGAATTTCCAACAGACTTATATGTGAAGGGGAAAGTTATTGGTTCAAATTTCTGAGAATGAAATTGTCTTTTTATGGACAGACTTTTAATTATTTGGCACAGCAAAAAAAAAAAAAATAAATAATAATAATAATAAGTCCATGAAAATTGTTCTTACATCTTGGCTGTGTTTAATATGAAACCCTTATTCTTCAGTAACTTAAGTGTCCCCTGCCCACCTGTTATATTCTCCTAGTTTTCTTTTCCCATTTGCTTTATTTATTTATGTACAGTTTAACAGTTAATGACATGTAAGAATGAATCTGATGGTGACTGTAAAATAAAAGCATATTGCAATCCCTTTTTGCACAGTACTGCTTGTTATGGAAAAACATGGAGATTTCAGGATTGAACTGTGGAGTGAATTGTATTAATCCCATTTCAATTAACTGCTGCTCTGCAAAAGTGCCAGGAGCTTATTTAGGGCACTGGCACTGTTGTTTCTAAGGATTGCTGTGTGTGTTACATGGGTGCTTACAGGGATAGTTAACATTTTCAAAAGCTGAAAATGGCCGTAATATAAGTATATTATGTCTCAGTTACATTATTTATTACATTTTAAGTAATTTAAAATATCCTGAATGTTAAATCAAGCCTTAGGACTTGTTTCATTCCATTTTGTATGGCATACACAAGATCATTTTTTGCATATTGCAGATTCTTCCATAACAGGTAAAGGAATGTTATGCAGATTTACTTTATAGCATCAAGTTTGCAGTTTCTGAATGCTGTTGGTCACAATAATGCTGTTCTTTCAGTTTATTCTCAATTTGTCCACTGTTTGATACTATGAATAATGTATGTTATATAAATATATATATATATACATATATATGTCATTCCATTTGTATTTTATGAAATAAAAATGAATAATGTGCATTGCCTTTAAGAGGCATTATTCATTAATCACAATGGTCTAAAATCATGATCTTTGTTTGGCTTGCAGTTTCATGTCACCTTTTTTCTGCTATATGCATGGGAATGCCAATATTATCCAGTTTGTAATTTTTTCTATTTTAGGACTTCCGCGCCTGCTTTTTTTTTCCTTCATTTTAATGAGTGTGTGTGTGTGGTTTTTTTTCCCCCCTTTTTCTTTTTCTTTTCCCATTTTAGAAAACTGTGCCAACTGATTTGAAGTAGTTGCTGAAGTCTTTGAACACTACTTTTCCATATGACATGTAGCGGGTTTATTGGACATGTGTACAAAGTTTTGTTGAGCTGTTTACAATCCCTACTATATTATCCATGCAGAAGCCTGTATAAACTGACAAGATGTAGAGGCTCATACTATATGCAGTCAGTACTTGCTTTCTGACAATCGGGGCCTCCTCATATGAACAGGTAAGAATCATACTGACCTGTATCAGCAAATCGCTTACGGGTTATTACCTGTCAAAAAACAGTGATGTTATTTACCTGGTCTCCAGTATATGGTTTTCTCATTTTTTAAGTGTTGGTACTGTGTACTGAAATGTAATGTATGTGGAGAAGACAGAAAAGCACTTCAAGTCCTGAGTCCGAAATCTGAGGGTTATGTTGTCCAGTGTTTGACTCATCCCGAAGTTTTTTTAAGTTCACTCCCAGTGAAGTGAAATTGGACCTTACTGATTTTAAATAAGGGGGTGTACAAGAAAGTTGTTTCATGTTCTTTTGATATTGCATTTTAATGTGGCACATGTCATGTATTATATTTTACAAAGTAGAACTAGATTTTGTAAAATATGTTACATGGCAATAAAGTTTGATAATTTTGTAAATCAAAATGTAACTGTAACACTTTGAGATAGGATATAACAGAGTGGAAGCATTTTACTGTCGCTGAATGAACAAAATTTTGATTATATATAATAAGTAAGGAAAATTATGTGTTGTGTGTGATTGCACTTTCTGCGATGGTATAGGGTAGTTCACATATGGATTAGGCTATCAGCTGGACAATCCGGGGTTCGAATCCTGGCAAGGACAAATATTTTACTCTTCACCAAAACTTCCAGACTGGGTCTGGGTACTACCCAGTCTGCTATTGAATGGGTAATGGCATCCTTTCCATGAAGGTAAATTGGCTGGGTCTTGAAGCTGTCCACTCAATACTCAAGGTTATAAATGAGTGAAACTATAACTTTCCTCCAACTTCATATCCGGATGGTATGGACAGGAACGTCTTTTTTGTGCTGTACCGTTGGATTAGATCATGAAATATTTTGGACTGTGTCAAAACCCTAAGTTCTGTGTTCTATGGTATAGTTGCTGACCCTAGCAATATTTGACGAGCCATCTGCCGGCAAAATATGTAAGCTGTCATTCGATCTCGCATCAATGTGGTACGCAGGCGCGTTAATACATTCGTGGCCTGTGGGGAGTGGGTTCTAGCAGCTGGTCGCGCAAAATAATCAAACCACGAGGTGGTGTGGTCGCAAGAGTTGTACGCGTTTGTGAATGAGTGCGTGCGAAGAAAATTGTGCGAGGGTTACTTGATATCGTGCGGAAATTTTTGTGAGGTTCGTGTACTTTGAATTTCATATCATTAACCGCTGTGTAACGAACGTGACGTGGTCACCGGGCGAGCTCGACTTGCGTATACGGTAACTGGTTCGAGGGTTCCAAAGCGTTCGCGAGTGAAAGTGTTGTTGCAGCGCGGCTCGGCCATATTTCAGTCCGACCCGGCTGGTTGGCTGGTAGAGTGAAGTGGCTCCGGGTTTAGTAAAGAGAAAAGAGACACGCCCCACAATTCTGAAAAACAGCCTGCAATGTGAATGGATGAGTGCGTGCGTGGCCATGCTAACATGTGGCATTAATGGTTATGTACGACAGTCGTATATGCGGCCACAGCAAGTGAGTGAGTGACAAGTGAAATACATAACTCGCGAGAGACCCCCACGCAACAAGCTGACCGGCGGACTGCAGCGAAACATGGCTGACGACGAAGTGTTATTTGATGACGTTTATGAACTCTGTGAAATCATCGGCAAGTAAGTTGAGAGAATGTCTGGGATATCCTCTGTGTGTGTGTGTATGTGTGTTTGTGTGCACGAACCAAAAAATTCCAGCTATCCATGTCCAGTCTTTCTGATAGCTAATCAGTGATTTTCTCCTGTTAAGAGGTTAGGGACTCTTGTTTCCATTCATGCATAAGTAATCGTTTCGTTTATCTGGCCCAGCAGCGGGTTATGTGTGGAAGCAGGAGTTCCTTAAGCGCGTATAACATATAATGAACTCTCCATTAACGGAAAAGCCTATCGATAGTCCACGCCCCCGTCAGGCTAGGTACAACCATGAACATGAATTTCTTAGGGCTGTAGTACATGAGTGCATCAGACATTGTGTTAAACGCTTTAAAACGAGATATCATTGTAGATAAAAATGTAGTTTCATTCTTTTAGGAAATTGTTTCATGTGTTAAGCGGATTATAGTTATGTGTTTAAGAGAAATGGTTTTATTATTCAGTGTATTTTGTTCATAACAACTGTTCTTGGGTTACTTTGAAGATGGAGGCAAGAAGCTCTCCGAAACGTTGGTAGTTCTATACCAATAGATACGGCTTCAGGTCACAGAATACTCGAGTCTTCATCAGATAAGCGCCGCTGTGGGAATCTCGAATCCCACACAAAATTTTGTTTCCTCATTTAATTAAGTGGATAGATAAGAAATATTGTAATTTAATACTTATGATGAGCTTTTATGTGCAAAGAAATTACTAACATAAATGAAAATGTGGGCTCCAGTTATACAGATTCCTTAGATTTTTGGAAATTGGTAACAGGTAATGTAGCAAATATGCTTGTTATGTAAAAACACATGGAATGCTTCATAACTGGTAAGGAGGCTGGTAATTGATTGAAGGTTTTAGATATTATTGAATGTTGTGTTTACTGTTGAATTTTAGTAATAAGTGAAAAAGTCAAAGTACTGTGTAAGGAGCGTGCATGTTAGAATTACTGGTTAGTAAATAGAGGCAGTGGCTGTATAATGACAGGTATTACATATGTCTTCTTTGATATTTTAAAAATATTTTAAAATTAATTGGTTCTCATTCAGGAAACATTCACTCTGCATGCATTGGTGAATGGAGTTTAAGTGTGGTGCACTGCATGGACATACTGATAGTCATGTGTGTCATATAGATACATGAGCATTTTGGGAACTTCAAAATTTTTGTATCCAAAATGAACTATTTTCACTCTGAATGGTATGGCATATATACTGAGGTGCATTCATTCATGAGGTTAATGTGGATATTTGCAAAATTCTCAGTAAAGTTAAAATTATAATATTGGATGATACAAAAAGTTTCTGTAATTGTCTTCAAATATATTTCAGCTGTTTATTAAAGAAGTGCTTTCTGGTGTAGGTATCAACATCTGTACTTCAAATTAGGGGGTTGAGGCATGTGTGTGTGCATTTTAATATCACCTTGCCTTTTAACAGATGTATATGCCAAGACAAAGTGACTACAAAGAATATTCAGAAGGTTGTTTCTGTAGGGAACTGACAAAGAATGGGCATGCACATGTATCATGTTTAATACAATACCATTGACCAGTCATTATGCATGGACACTTCTAAATATTGTCATTTCTACAGAAGAAACAATATTTGTGAGTGAAAATTTTAACAAAACCTAAATACATTATACCTTCCTGTTCGTGTTTGTATGTTTTTGCATTTGAAGTGTAGGACACATTACGAATTTAGGTTGCCACCAAAGTGACAGTAACTGAGGTGACCATTGCCAACATAGAGTTTCTGTCACAAAGATGAAAACTGAAATCCGTACCTTGGTAGATCACATTCCCTATGCAGGTAAACCAAATGGAAATCATGACTTGTTTTTCTGCCTAGGGTGGCCATAATTCTTGCATTGAAAAAGAAGACACTGCAAAACATTGTCATGTTTTTACTTGCTCCTGATGTGTATCCCACTTATGACATTTGAATAACATAATATGAACTCTTGGATGTAGAATGCGCAAGTTTTCTAGACGTAATGAACGTTTTGTTTGCTATGAAATATGTTGATGTGGTATTATATATGTGTTTTGTGGACGCAGGAAGCAAATGGAAGTATAATGACTTGCATGCCATTGAATTATAGTTAAGTATGTGCACGCGGTGACGAAGTTGGTTGAGGTACTGCGCTACAAGGCGGTAGGTCGCGGGTTCGATTCCCGATTAGGTCATTGGGTTTTTTTTTCAGCTTCTAACAGAAATGAATACCAGGGATGTCTGCCGGGGGTAAAGGCGGCCGGTCCGTAGGGTTGACAACCTTACCACCTTCGTGTACCGATTGTCTAGAAATTCTGGGAACCTGAACCTCCGGGATCCCTACGGGCCCATCTAGACATGCATGCAATCCACTGCCACACGGCTAATTTATCTCTCTTATGGCGCCTTTATACTGAATTTGCACGTTGTTACAAAATGTTAGCAAATATCCGGAAATAAAAAAAAACCAAATTGTCAAGGCGCTTAAATTTTGAAGGCGTCTTCTTTGAATATATTTAGTACAGAGTACGCAGTTGCTTTAGGTCTGGTGCTTAAAATTCAGTCCATTAAACAGTAGGAATATTTTTTTGTTGAAAAGCTATGTATATAGAATCTGAATGTTTCTTTTGTGGTTTATGAGTTCGTTTTAAATTATTTGCAAAGCCTTTTAAAACTATGCGTCGTTTAAAACGTTTACAGAGATCCGTATTTCGTAGTTGAATTTGGAACAAGTGTATGAAGGCAGTGACCATGCACTTGAAGCCTTTGTCAGTTATCCAGCAAAATGTCACGCGTATGTGGGAAAGTTAAACGAAAAGGTAAAAATGTAAAGTTGTCCCTGTGCAAGGCTCGAAGGCACATGGGAGAGTGGAGATATGCCTCCATGCATTATTAACCTCGGCACTAGGTGGAAGTGAGTGGTGAGCTGCACTCTCCGGCTGCTTGACCTCCGGGTAGACGTTTCCGTTACCATTTGAACAGGAGGCTTTGGACGCTTTGGAGAAGAGAAACATTTCGTGGTCCTGCTGGCGATCGAACCACGATTGGTTCGCCGTCCAGAACGTAGTCTAGTAACTAAACAAACGACGCCATACCAGTATATTTTCTCGAGCGGACAGCCGCGTCAAGATATGAAGGTTTTCCGACGTTTCGGGAGCGAACTCCGTCCCCACCTTCAAGGTGTGCTGGTGGTTAGGTAGAACCAAAACTGATGACTAGGTGTCCTACCCTGCTCTGTGTATACACACCCTGAAGATGGGGACGGAGTTAGTTCCGAAACGTCGGAAAACCTTCACATCTTGACGCGGTTGTCTGCCAGAGAAAATGTCATTGAATTCTGTCGCCGCGAAAGCTCCAAGACTAATAACGCCATCCCAGCTCGCCCGGTTGTTATTTAACTACATAAATTCGTTTGAGAATACATTTGGTGTAAGTTACCCAGGCCTTCTTATCCTTCCATCCATCAAAGAATAACTTATTATCATGTGCAGTTGTCATTAATAAATGTGTAGTCTATTATGCCCTTCTCGCACGACAGTCGGTAGTTTGTTGTCTCCCTTGAGACCGTTTATCTGTGTGATCATACTGACTTGCGCCTAACAGTGATTTGAAGCGTAATCTTAATCTTAGTGATCTGAGGCGTTTGTTTTGCGTTATAACTGCTTTTGTTATTTGTACAATAAAGACCAATTGAAAAGGCGTTGTGGTTGGTCGAAGAGGCAGGTGGAGATGGTAGGCATTTGAATTTCCAGCTTCGTCACTCCTGCAGTACCAGTTAACTTAAGTGATGTTCCTACGAACATAGTCGTCCTAGGTGGGCCTGAGGCCACCGATCGACCAGATTTTGCGGGACCTTTAAAATGAATGAAAGGGCTCGTACTGGTCGCATTTATGGAATTTATTTTTCATAATGCATTGGAGGCTATATGAAACAAAGCATTTTCACACATTGAATACGAATACATAACTTATTACATACAGTGTTTAATAGGATAATATACTGTAATAGGTATAGTGACTAGGTTACGAGGTGGACGATCTGGGATTTGTGTCCCGGCAGGGGCAAGTGATTTTTTTCTTCAAAAAACCATACCGGCTCTGGGGCCCACCCAGCCGCCTATTCAGTGGGTTCTTTCCCGGGGGTCATGCGATCGGGTGTGATGTTGACAGCTGACCTTCATCTTGCGGCGGGGTTAAGAATGAGTGGAGCTGTACCTCTTGTCCCCCTATATGCCTTCGTGGCGTGGACAGTGGATGGAAGCTTTGCCTTTGATTGTCTTATAGTGTAATCTTCTGCGGTAAGTAAATAACGGAAAATCACTTGTACAGTAACGAACACGCGAAGGCGGTGCAAGCAGTGCCTAAGCTCACAGTTTGTTAAAGCGCTGTTTCTTTATGAAACTGACGTTCGTGGTTATTCTTGCTGCTGTCAGAGGTTTATAATTGAAGTCTAAATTTTAGATTGCTTGTGTGTTGGCTGAAAGCCAACCAAAGTATCGCTCTCCTTTTGGGACATGTTCTGAGATATATACTTTTTTTGTAATTACCGTTCTTTCGGGAAGCTCGGTTTAGCTGACGCAGTTGCAGACTGAATAAATAAAATTACGTACACATCATGTCAGTGTTTTGAAGAAACCAACTACAAGTTTGGAAACATACGTATAACCTAACCGTTTCGAAGCTTCAGTTCTTTACCGTTTAACCATTTAAGACGTAACTGTACGTGTATTGTATTTAAAGAGTCCGTTCGTACCACACACTAAACACACCATCTAGATGTTAAAGTAATTGCTGCTTATTCTTAGATCTTAAATATCACAGTAATACGCTCTGTGGGTAGAATGTAGAGTTTTAGGCGCGTTTGAAAAATTGTGAAAGACGACTACCAGCTTTGTCCGTTTGTCTGTCAGCATGAAACTTCTCGGCTGCCATGGGACGGATTTTAGTGAAATTTGACGTTTGAAAATTTTTTCGGAAATATGTTGAGAAATTAAAAGTTCTTTCAACTCTGACAAGAATAACGGATGCTTTACGTGAAGACCTGTGTACATTTATGATTGTACTTCGCCGAATTCTACTTGGAATGAGAGATGTTTCAGACACAAGTTGTATCGAAAATCAAAACTCACATTATATGTCTAATATTTTTGCTCCGAAAATCATGCCCTTTATGAGATAATGTGGAAAAATATGGTAGGGCGAGATAGGCCACAGACGACAATATGATGGCGGGCAGTAAGGATGTGATTTGCATACCGGCTAAGTAAGGCAAGACTGCAAACACACACTCATATGGTTTTCCACCGCAACAGTGGTTACGCGAATACGCCTAGATGTTGCATTATATGTACATTGTCCTCTGGCCGCACTTAACAGTAACCATAGGGTCTTGAAAGTTAATTATCCCGAAAACTGTGGGACCAAGATGAAACCAGTGTCATTCTGCAGACGTCTTTTCGAAACATTTTCCACCTTGGCAAGTGCTAAGCAATTTATGCTCGAAATGCGCAGAGAAACGTATGCAATATTTACGTTAACTAGCCATTCTTGTCCGATATTAAACAAAATTCAGATGTTTCTGCACATTTTAATGTATCTTTCCAGTATCAGATTATTAAATTCCGTTGCGTTCTCGAGTTGTTACAAGCAGAGAGGCTGGTGTGTGCGGAGTTAACCTAGTCGGTATAGCGACTCGCCATGGGGATGAACGGTCCGGAGATCGAATCCCAGTGGGGGCGAGACTTTCCGCACCCATCCAGGCCGGCTTTGGGACCCACCCAGCCTTCTGTATAATTGGTACCGGGTGTTTCCCGAGGCGTGGCGTAAACCACTTACCCCCATCTAGCGCCGATGTTGAAGAAAGAGTATGGGTATACATGTACTCCCCCACTGGACCTTCAGGCCTTTTGTTTGGTGATAGGTTGGCAGTGGACGGACTGACAGTCACACATGGCGAAGTTCATAGCCACATTGTTGCAACTTACAGGTGGCAAAGCGACGTGAACAAAAATATGCGATTTTCATATTGTAAGAACTCTTATATATATATATATTCAACATACCCGATTTGCCACTGGGTTACTCATTCCATTTACTGATTGACGAGCTTTTTGTTGCGGATTCCGTACGTCCGTATGGAGAAGCAAGCCATTACGTGTGACGGTGTCATGTTTTATGAATAAGCAGTAGAGTGCATGGGTACGCACGTTCGGTTTAGCAGTCTAAAACGCAGCGCCTGTGTTTCTGTTTCTTCTCCATTTCTTTTGATTGCCTGTTCGTTGCCGAGAAGCCAAGTGCGTCGTTGTTCATACTTTTGGACAGTGTTTCAGTATTTGCGTTTGGGATCGGTGTACTACAAGTTACTGTGTCATGCCGTAGAATTTGTCATAAAACACTTAGTATTTCAAGTAGAAAATGTGTAAGGGATTTTAAGTCTTTTCTTAAGGACATTTTCTCAAGTGAAATTGTAATTTTTGCACTTCCAGATGCAAAATACTCACGTATATGTTCCCCCCCCCATGGCGCAACAGCCCCTAGTGGGCCAGGGTCTCCTCATGATTACGATCACACTCAGACACACCACAATCAGTAGAACTCTTCTGGACGAGTGGTCAGCCCGTCACTGAGACCTCTACCTGACAACACACAACACTTACAAGAGACACACGTACACTCCCTCCGGCGGGATTCGAGCCCACAATCCCAGCAAGCGAGCGGCCGCAGACCCTCGTCGCATACCGCGCCGCTACTGGGACCGGCGCTCACTGTCTGTAGGAGAGCCGAACTGTTGAAAAATTTGTAACTTAATGAGATGTGAGGTTGTCCTGGTCTTGGTCAGCTGTGTTGTGATACATTTGTCTGATGGTCACAGTCGTTGGCGGGAATGCAGTGCCTCCATCTTTAGGGTAGATTCTGAAGATGGACGAATTGTCGCTACTAGACTATACGGTGTCAGAACCCACAAGACTACAGTGTGCACATGATAGTTCTCATATAATGAATGAGAAAACGTGTTGATCAATTAATCCCATTCAATCAAGATTTCGGGTGCCTGACCAAAGCAACTTCATGAACAGTGGCTTTATGAAGATCTGTTAGTTGTTCAGTATGTCAAAGAACTTCCCGTCATGTAAGGAAACAGAAGGCAATTGAAAGTTCGAAATATTTACTTTCAACACAACTATTTATTTCTTAAGTACTCAATATTTTGTACCTTTAACTGTACTGTAAACACAACGGGGATGAATCATCTGCATTTTTTTTAACTACCCGACAATAGTCCCTATCTTAATGCAGATTCATTCTCCACGTTCATACTTTATTTCTTGAAGGTTCCTTTTAATATTATCTTGTCGTCTACATTTAGTTTTGAGTAATATACCTTAATACATCCCGGCCAGAAGCTTTGAATGCATTGTTCATAATAACGCCTCAAGTGTTCTCTGATGATCACAAAACATGTTGTGACGTCCGCTGTGTTTTGGAATGTCTGTTCAGTTTCGAAAAGCTCTAAATTCTTAAATTGTGTTCCGATATCGCATTGAGTTTGGGAGTTGCGGTGTATAAATTATATTAATAGTGGCTTTTCTAATAGAAAATTGTTTATTATTCCGTAGATAACTGAAAAATAAAAACCAACTAGATGCCACTTATTATTTTATTGTACTTCTTATAGGCTCAGCATGTTTCGGGCACTACTATGCCCATCATCAGGAGCTGGCGACTATAATGTCGATTACCATAAAGGTCGTTTCGTTCTATAAAGATGGAGGGGGTAGCGTTAATGTAAAATTAATAGTCGCCAGCTCCTGATGATGAGCATAGTAGTGCCCGAAACATGTTGAGCCTATAAGAAGTACATTACAATAATAAGTGGCATCTAGTTGGTTTTTATTCTTCAGTTATCACAATGATGCACGGCCCAACAAACATCATATTCCGTACGTGTTTCTGTAGGTGCCAAACAGCGTTCTGGGAAATATTTTAGTGTAAGAACACAAAATGCAAAGAAATCATAATGTGATGAAATTCGTACTTTTTTTTTCTTTTGTACATTCATGTCATGCCTGCTGCGGTTGTTAGGTTTAACAGCTGGAGACCACAGGTACAGTACGTAGGAGGCACAGGAGTACAGATAGCCACGAGCCACATCGGACTGATACGTCGAAACTTGACGCTTCTGAGTGCTTGTTGCGTTGCGTTGCCTGCACTGTCTGAATTCCGGTGTGTTTACGTGTTCGAGACAACGTGCCATGCAGAAATATCTGGATCGCATTCCTATAGCAGGACAGTGTAGACGAAAGCTTAATTTGCTGTTTCTTCTAAGTGGAGATGGAAATATTATGGGTGACCTGAGCGTCTCCACACTAGCTCAGCATGCGCATGCGACTGAACTGCCACTAAAGCCGCCTACCACGTGTGTTTGTCGTCGGCACGACAGGATAGCGCCTATTAAAAACAGCTTGGCTACTCGCTGAGAATTAAAGTGTGACATTTACGTTCCGCCCAAATCGATAGAATATGACCAGCAGTCATTAATCATGGTCAGGAACAGCGAACAGTGAACCTGTCAAGACCGCCCTTTTCCATTGTGACTAGCATTAAATTATGTTACCGGATTTTCTTTTTAAACGTGTGGGAGAGATTTTTTTTTTTTGCATGTTGCATTTACGCGCGTGGAACTCGCTTAATTTTAAGTGTTAACAATAATTGGCGAAAATTGTTGTTGGCCGTTCATTTGGTCTGACACATGAAGCAGAGGAAATGTAGAGAAAAATTTTAGAACGAAGTTAATAGGCGCTTTTCGCAACTCTGCGAACGTGCCTAAAACCTGAGGAACAGTCGTTACTCGTTCGAATCCACGCTGTTATAACAGTCTGTATGAAATATGAGGTGACTAGATGAGTTTGTGCTAGGACAGCAAGTATGAAACTTGGCTGGGACTGTTCGGAAGGTTCCAGAATTTGGTGAGAGAGCTTCAAACTCGCTTCTATATAATTACGTCGAAAACCGTTAAGGCTTAAGATAGAAATTTAAATTAATTTTTCATTATTCTGTAATAATATTTTTGTTCGACCATTTTTTATGTCGATAATATTTAGCGACTTCTATTCGAGATATGTATGTCGGCACTTATGCAGAGTTTTGTCTTATATTGTTTACGATTGTAACCGAAATTAGAGTGTATCGACAGCTTTTCTTGTAACTTCCCATTACGGGTTGTCAGATGTTCTCAGTCGTTAAATGTGGACAGACAGACACATGACGAATTTAAGTGACACGTTTTTGCAACTTTTCGTTGCAGACGCGCAAAAGACAGAGACATCAGTCATCTTTGTAGACGACTGCGTCGGATAATTGCAGTTTCGTATCAAGTCACGCAGGGCATGCACTAAATTCTGACGCAAGATAAAACGCGTGTTCATTTTGTAACTTCATGTGTGACATTTAGTGCTCAGTTGTTTTGTCGTCCGTTCCCTCGGTCTCTTGTAGGGAACAGTCACTGTTAACGACAGAGTAGGCCTGGCAGGACAGAGATGGCATCGATGTCATAACGTTAACCTCTGATATTAACCCCACAGATGTTTTATATTACAAGACTATCAAGTCACAAGTGCCATCACAAAACGTGTGCGGGTTGAAAGATGGTGAGCTTCAGGCCACCGTAGCTGTCCTTGTGGAACGCGATTGGAAGAGCATTGATTAAACGCTGTTGTACGGAGTAAGTTGGACTATAATTGTGCTGGGTTAACTGTCTGGAGTCTCCATGTTCGTGTCGCTTAATTACTGTGTTGTTTGACATTGCTGTCTCAATGTTTAGGTTACATAAGGCTGAACGGTAGGATGACTTTGGTGTGACAGAAAGCTGTCGTGGGATGCCTGTAAGGTACTGTTCAATCATATCTATTGTGAAGGGACCGAGTAAAATCACGAAGTCATCACGTTGGGTGATATCCCGATAGAGAGTGTAATCCAGGACGCTGAGAAGAAGAAATAAGACTGCTAACAATTTCTCCGTGATATTCAGTATTATGGCTTTAGGAATGGCTCAGTATATCAGTACCTTACTTACCTGGGACCGCGGTAGCACAGTGGTTAAGGTGCTGTACTACAAATCATCCCAGCTGATGTCATTGGATTTTTCATTGACATAAAGTCCTTCCGATCGCACTATGGCCCTGGGGTCGACTCAGCTTCTAACAGAAATGAGTACCAGGAGTATTTCCTGGGGGTAAAGGCGGCCGGTGCGTAAGGTTGACAACCTACCACCATCCTGTGCCCTTGTCACGAAATCTGGGAGCCTTAACTTCCTGGAACCCTCTGGGCCTGTCCAGGCCTGTAATGGGACTGCTT
>Ga0123352_10000872_pt1 | contig 38180 bp, 24 predicted proteins | sample TergutLab28metaG_FD_89700 | JGI IMG/M metagenome (GOLD analysis project Ga0123352, IMG submission 89700) | Labiotermes labralis P1 segment gut microbial communities from Petit-Saut dam, French Guiana - Lab288 P1 | ecosystem: Host-associated > Arthropoda: Insects > Digestive system > Gut ... | reverse complement strand
TTTTTGTTTTTTTTTTTTTTTTTTTTTTTTTTTTTTTTGTTTTTTTTTTTTTTTTTTGTTTTTTTTTTTTTTTGTGTTGGGGGTGGGGGCGTGTGTGTGAGCTTTTTTTTTTTCAGATCTAGGAGTCACCTCTAAAATTCTATGCACTAGAATGGTGACATGAATAAAGTTTCACACTGAAGATCCACACACATATACCCCCATATAACGCCGCCCTCTAAAAAAATTTAGTCGCCAAAGCGACATGGCGACCGAGATTTGTGCACCAATATCTTCATGCATGAAACGCGTATAAATGTTTCATTTTATCTTCAAATTTCGAAATCTCTAGTGTTTGGACACGTAACCCCCCGACGGATCTACTACATGTTGGATATTGTCCGTTTTACGCTTTTTCTCACACACACGGCAATATTCGGACCACAAACCCCGCATTTGAATCACCTACGGTCATGGCAAGGGCAATTCCGTGAACACGTGAATAATTCATGAGCTACAGATAAACCGTTCGTAGTTCCTGCGCTATCCGAAATACACGCCAAACACCTTTGCTAATTTTACTGACTGGATGGTCTTACGTAACCTGAGATCGAGGTTTCGAAACACTCCCCCTGTTCCCCCGTGCAGATGGGCCAGTTAAGCTACAAAGAACTTCTATGACCGCTCACCAACGCTCTAATCGGGAAACAGCGCCAGAAAACACGTAGTTAACTGTCCTCCCTTCCTTCGGGAATGAAAGTATGGGTATGAAACTACCATTCCGTGTGTACTAAAATTCAGTTGGGAACCAATTAACCTCTTATCACATTTGAAACATGTTATTCCACCAAAGGTCACCAAAACCTTGCACTTTTAATTACCTACAATACATACTAATCAGGCGAATGCACAACTTTCTAAGGCGGCAGCGATAGACCGTTTCAACAGCCAATTTTTAAATCTTGCAATGACGTATTGTAAGATCTAGAGTAACTGGCATTTACGTCTTCTTGGGACAATTTAGGCAGAACGTAAAATAATCTGGCGTTAAATCTTAAGCGTTCACGGTAAATAAATGCACCACAATCCTCTTGGGTTATCAGCTAGGCCGAAGATGGCTTAAAAGCCAACGTGACATATAGATTTGTTCTATGTCCATCATCTGGGTCGATTTAGGGAAACAAAATGGCGGCCGCACGAAACATACATTCTGCATCAGGTCTAATGGAGACATGCATGTCAAAATCGTTATGGAGAAAGATAATAAACATAACTAAAAATGTTGTGTCAAGTAATGTTGAAGATAGCCAACAATTACAAACAAGGCACAGGTGCAACAGGAAGTCTGGTTTTTATGAGCTACATCCGTATATTACGGTTGGAGTATTTATGGACACTTCTACCCACACGGAACACATATCGTCAAAGGTTCATAAACTACCGTTCACGATTCCTCTCCCTGCCAGGAATCGAAGCCCAAATCACGGGTCGTTCAGCCCGAATTCAGGCCACTGTACAGACGTAACACCTACATCCGTGTCTGAGATGTAGCTGACCAGTCTTGTACCGCGACTAACAACGTTTACGTGTAAAAAGGTTCAAATCTACAAAACACTGACCAAAAGTGCTCTTCTACTCAGTTGTGCTACTATTTACACTACAATCATAATGGACAGAAAACATGTCATTTCAGGGAGGCCTAATTCATGTATTGCTGCAACCTTCGTATACAACCTTGGGCAAGTGTTACATAGTATGATGAGGCCTGCAGGCGGCTTTTAGCCACCATCGGTCTTGCAGGTTATGTTTCACAATTAACAAAGAAATATGGAGGATAGTTCAGTCGATGAAGTGTCCAGGCTACGGAATGAACGACTGAGGAATGGCAGTTACATTACAGCCAGGCGCAAGAGATTTTTCTTCTCTCAAACGTCCAGACCAGTTGTAGGACCCACCCAGCCCCCAATCAATGGGTAACGGGGACTCTTTACCCGGTGGTAAAGCGGCCGGGAGTGAAGATGACCTTTCATTTCCATCCAGTTCCGAGATTACAAGTGCATGTACACCTCCATTATCCCATGCGCCTTCAGGGCGTCCAAAGGTTCACCCTTACAGAATATTTTAAGTAGCACATGCACATTTAGCTTGCCTAGTAAATGAAGTATAAAATCAGTTCATGACAAGTTTCTATAATGATATGAACTACAAACTTAAGGTAAACTATCCACCTGACACCATAATCCACAGTTCAGTGTCATGAGGGAGAAGATTCAATTAAGATACTGAACCTCATCTAAGAAGTACGACACCCTCCACACAGCGTAAAAGTTCACTCCAACACAGCACAAGTGTTGGCAAGTTGTTCTGGCAGCATTCCATTTATTTCTCCTCTTTAAGTCCCACCACCACACGTCACTGCATGGGCAGACACGGTGCTGCTGACTTGTTAATAATGACAGACTACATCTTTTTGACTTCCAGTATTTCAAGTGACTTCCAAATGAGACACTAGCAGAAAGCTGTTTATTAAGTATCCAATAAAGCAGTGACTTCCAAACCGGGCACCTGCAGAACACTGTTCGATGTCTGTTAATATAGCAATGATCCCCAAAATAGGGACAAGCAGAGAGTGTTTCCAAGGTCTCCAATACAATTCCCAAATGATGCACTAGCGCAAGGCTGTTCTGAAGGTCTGCACTATAGCCGCAATTCCCAAATGGGGAACTAGCAGAACACTGTTCTTGAAGAATGCTTCTCAAACAATGTGTCGTGACAGAATATGTTGCAGAAATCTGACCAACCACAACGCATGGGCGTTATACAAATTCCACATCTCCCAATGATGAAATTCGCTCCAAGTATACGTACCACTCATATTAATCATAACTTACCAGCAAACCGCATGAATTAATATTTCAATAACAATAATAATACTCAGTTTTGGTTTATTTTTCATTTTTATATCATTAAAATTTTGGTATTTCCACGAAAGTGTGTCCCTGAATGTGGAGGTCATTCTTCAAGGGCGTCGCGGCAGAAAAAAGACTGAAAATCGCTGCTCTAGATCATAAAAAATCCAACATAATAGTACTGTTTCTCTCTTTATATCTCCAACAAATCACTTTATCAAAATATGTCAATGAATGTCAAACTATTTTATTCCTCTAAACCTTAAATATATTTGAAACACCTGCACCAAGTTTTGTTGAATTACAGCAAACGGAATTCTTACACAGCGAAACCCGTCTTACACGAAACCTGGACATAAAAGTAACCTGTCTTAAGCGGGAAAGTTTCACAGTCCCGAGGATCCAAACTTCAAGTACGGGTACGAAACATATCCCGACTGCAACGTAAAAACAATTTCGGTCCCTGGCTGTTCCGTAAAAGGCAGGTTTCACTGTACTCGTAACCGACACTGAAAAGGCATCACCCCTTCTTATTCAGTACACGCTCCATTCGTTGGGTCCTTTTACTGCAAACGGAAGTGACTGCCACTAGTAACATAATTACATTTTACATCAAGCATACTCACCTTCTGTAAAACAAACTGTAACATGAAAAACGTCATAGTAGCCACGCGATAACAGGTTTCACATGGACTTCCCCACGGAAACGGTTATATTTACTGTATTATATCTCGATATATATTTGGAAAGTAACGCCACATGCCTATTGTTTCATACACTATTTAAGAGCAACTAAAAGACAGTGGGGATTATATATATGGAGGATGGGGGTGGGATCTGAGATAGGGGGTAGGAAAAGCGTGGTTAAGTCCCACAAGGAAAGATGTAAGGTTATGTAACAAAACTTCATGTAAGTGCGTGTGCGTACTTTAATTAGATGTATAATACAAATATATGAGGTGTGAAACCTCGTGTCATAGAGGCAACTATCTCCAAACGTTCTAATACAACGTTACAGAGTGGGAAGAGGGGGGGGGGCGAAAATATAGCAGCTGTCCGTAAGACTACTGTGACAGACTCAACAAATGCAGTGAATACTTTATGGAATATGTAGCGCATTAATGCAACATCTCAGTTCAGGAGGCAGTGGAAGCCAGCATAATAGCCGATGGGCATGAGACACACCAAAGTGTAAACAATGTAAAGGTAAAGTTTTCCCTGACCATATCACAAAGACTTACACGGGAAAAGACGTACGGCTCCACTCATTCTTAACCTCGGCACTCGATGCTGGTCAGTGGTCAACTTCACGCTCCAGCCTCTTTACTCCCGGGAAAGAACCCCCGTAACCATTTAATACGACGCTGGGTGAGTCCCAGAGCTGGTCTGGGTGTGGCGGCTGAACAGACAAATCTCTTACCTTTACCGGGATTTGAACCCTGGAGCGTCCAGCCCATAGCCTAGTCGCCATGCAGACTACACTATTCCCGCTCCTACATGCCAACGTGTGGGGCTGTGAAGTACGAAACGTTTTGGCCAAGGAATGCCCTCATATCGTGAAGCAAGCGGCCTACACAAATGTGACTACGAAAAGCCATGCTTTGCTATATTCTCACCCTTGTCTCATCGCAGTTCTGCAGCCAAAAATGTCCGGAAGAGAGTACTCCCGATACAAGTGAAAAGCCTGGCTATTTTACTAGCGCGAAAAACGGCCTGATCACGCCAAACGTATATCACTTCACCGCGGGTGGGCAAACGTTTGGTGTGATGGTACAGAAGGAAAATGTTAATTGCGCTGTATTGCAGCGAGTGATGCAGAACTTCGGACAGCGATTACAGCGATGTATCGAATGTCACTGAGGTCATCTCGAACAAATGACGTCCAGAAAGCTGTGGATACCAAACTGCAATCAATCACCATCCCAGTTATTTATTCGTTTGTTGCCAGATCTCTCACAATGCCATACGGTAAACCGTCAAAACCTCTCTCAGGCGCGCACCCAAAGGGAAGGGGGGGGGGGGCTGTTGGGTTGCAACCCACTCCCGAATCGAATGTAGACACACCGATATCAAACGCTGTACGTGATTCGGCGATATCAACCAATGAAACTGCTTGATACAATTTTTAAAAATAAAACACTCAGTAAGGACGACTGGACCTTGTGATTTAAATCAGGTGGGTCAGTCACAGAACATGTATAGTTATACGTATATATAAATGCGGGGACCGCGGTAGCACAGTGGTTAAGTTGCTGCGCTACAAATCGGAAGGTCGCTGGTCCGATTTCAGATGGTGTCTTTGGAATTTTTCATTGACATAATCCTTCCGATCGCGCTATGGCCCTGGGGTCGACTCAGCCGCTAACAGAAATGGGTAGCAGGAGTATTTCCTGGGGGTAAAAACGGCCGGTGCGTAAGGGTGACAACCTTACCACCATTCTGGGCCAATGTCACGTAATCTGGGAACCTTAACTTCCTAGAACCCTCTGGGCACCTCGGGCCTGTAATGGGATTGATTTACCTTACATATAAATTCAACTGCAAGTTGCAGTTATATATATATATATATATATAATTGCAGTTATATTTATTACATGATTTTATAACATTTTTTTAAACCAAACAAAAATATCATCAGCCACTGAGTCAGCCCCACGCCCACCCACACCCACCCCCGAAAGAAAAATTTTGGGTACGCGCCTGCTCACCCTGACACTATGTACATTAGCATAGTGGTTAGGCAGCATTGTTCCACAAAACAATGCTACCTTCATTTTCGAGGTAAAGCAATACAGCGGGTCCCTTCACAACACTATAGATTCTATCTAGCAAACTGCACGAAACCCCAGAACACAGCATTCGTAATCATCCTGCGCCATGCTTAGGGGGAAAAAACTGTCTATTTTTTCTGCCCTGTTAATATGAACAAGACTGCAAAATGGGCAAAAAGGTGGGCAGCTAATTGGTCCATACTAAAACAATGGCCATAACGCCTTAGATGTGCATCTGTGATGGAAACGGGTAGTGATGAAGTGGGGTTTGCAACACAAACACCCAAGACACATGCCACAATAGACACGCATGCGTGCGTAAATTTTTTCATTACTTTTATCACATACTGCCGGCCGCAAGTGACCGAATAAAATCACTTAAACGCCAACAGAAGAGCAATAACGCAGGATAATTAAAAATATTCAGTGCTACATAAAAATGTGGTAACAGAAACATGTTATTTGGAAGATACTCCAGTCTATATAACACATTATACACATTATATGAAAATTTTAAATTACATGTCAACACGTTCAAGCCATAAGTCTTCTCCTGCAGTCAGCTCTATCAAGATAAATCATCAGGGGTTGAAATGTTTTCCAAACGCCTATGAGCCACCTCTGAATTCTAGATGCTATTACAGTGACTGACTCAAGTTCCACAATGAAGACCCACAAACCTGGTGTGACCTATGAACCTGCTACCGGGTGCTCTCTACTGTGAATATGGAATGATGCAAATTTCCATATGTGAGAAAAAAAAATGCAATAATTAGGCTGACGGTATTATGCAACACTGAACGAAATATGGTCACCTGGGATTTGTGCACCCCTATGATAAATGAAATGCAACAGCCTCCTGTTACATGTGATGCTGCACCTAATTATGGCAATATGGAGATATATGCAGGACTGAGAAGTTGTCCCTATGCACACCATGAACACTTAATGGGGAATGGTGGTAATGCTCCACCCTCCCTCATTCTTAACCTCAACACTAGGTGGAAGTGAATCATCAGCTTCACAGAGACTTCTCATTGTTGGGCCAATCAGAGATCAGTAAGTATATGTACAGTCCATTCATCATAATAGGCAAATTACCACAGACCAATAGCACACAGTTAATTCACAAGGACAGTAAATGTGAAGTGCATTTTTGGTGCCTTGGTACTTTCAACATTATTCACAGTTCTTCACTAATATGGTTGTTATATGTACAATACATGTTCTGTATCCTACAACTGTTTGAAGCTGCAGTCATCTCAGCTGTTATCTCACTGAGTTTCCTAAATTTCCTTCAGGCATTTCTGTAATAATCTGCATTTTAAGCTCCCACAATCAAATTTAATAATATTTTTTGTGAATTCTATGGTTCCAAGATTAAGTATGTTCATGTATGGCTGAATACATGTATACTGCTGCAATGTGATATGATGTCCCCACATAAAATGTATATGGAAAATATTTTATTCCTGTACATATGACAACACATGTGCAACTACATCAATATGAATATATTTCTACGAATCTAGTACCTCATGGTTACTATATTAATACAGGTTGGATATTTTACTACCTTCTTGAGAAACTAACAGCTGCTATGCTAGTCAAGAATTCTCTACGATTTACGGTACTCTAAGTATAATTACTGCATTCACATGAGCGTACCACTTTTCCCTATCCTAACATGATGAATTCAGTAAATGCTATCTCATCCCATTTCTTAGACACATATTAAAATTATCCCCCCTCCTTCATGTTCCCTACTAAAACACCAAATGCATTTCTCTTCTCACTCATACATGCCACAAAGTCCATCTACATCAACCTTCCGCATCTAATCACCCTACTTACTTGTGGCAAGGGGTACAGATCATGAAACTCCTAGTCATACAATCTCCTCCATCACCTGTTAACTTTCTGTCTTAGGCCAACAGCTCTTCCTCAGCACATTACTCATGACACCCTCAACCCATCATCTTCCAATAAAGTATCACAATCATATAAAACAACAGGAAAAATTACAGTTCTGCATGCTTTAACTTTACAGCAAATGGGAAGATGAAATATTCCAGGTAACATACATTCTTTGAATTTCAAATGCTCTTAATCTCTTCATGCTGCAATTCTGATTTGTTATTCTTGCTACAAAATATCTCAACTTTGCCCCATATTCATTCTCTACCTTTATATCTCCTCACCAGCGTCAAATGAGGCTTCTGTGTATCTCTTTACAGTATTTATGTTTCCTCAAGCCAGAAATTAACAACATTGGCACAGAAAAGAAGCTGATGTGACCCACTCAATTTCAGTCTCTGCTAATTGACATGGACCTTCCGAATAGCAATGCATTTTACTATAAAATTAAAACATTAATTAATAAGTATGAATGTGTCTCCCCCTCAATGAATGCCACAATGGGTTACCACTGTCACTTGGTTTTTATGCAGACAGCTCCACAAAAATAGAAATTTGCTATGCAAGGACACAGCAGTAACCCTAAGAAGATTTCATCACCTTATGTCACTGTTAGAGCTTCATACTTGGACTCTGTAATCTTAAATATTCCCATACTACACAAAGCCTTGGGCATTTTCCCTAACAAATTCCTATTTCATGGAATGTTCCTGCTCTAAGTCACTGGAAAGTGGTATATTCCTACACATGAGTGTGATCTTCTGTAACTGTTGGCACACAGTTGAGTAGAAAGGCACCAACAGTTGGAATAATAACGCTGCCGCCATTCTGCACCTGCAGACAGAGGCAGCATGATCTTCTAAACTGTTAGCACCCACTACCGCACTACATGGCCTCATAGCCCATATCATATTCCTTACAGTCACTACCGTTAGAACTCCAAATTTCATACAAGTAAATTCCTGTTGCAGCAGAAAAATTGCTTTCCTCAATCATAAACAGCTACCTGCCCTTCAAAACTCAACATCACAGGAAATGTAAACAGAAAAAATACAGGGGTAACAAGGACATAACATGTCAAATGAGATACCACAAAGAATGGGTGTACAAATCCTGGGCACTTAGTTGCCCAGGTGACCACATTTTTACAGTGGTGCCTACCATTTTCAACACAACTGTTACAGTTTCTTCCTTATGCACAAAAATGTGTATATCATTTCACATACACTGAGCCACCCTTCTGGTACCCAGACTTCAGAGGTGGCTCCCTGATCTCTGGAAACTTTCTGGATCCCTGCCATAGGATGAACAAATGATGCAGTGCATAAGACATAGGAATGATACCATATGCCTGTATGGAACGAGGAACACCAAGAAATGAAAAATTCATACATAATTTAGATTGGTGTCTTTTGGTTTGTGACACCATATGCTCCCAATCTGAAAACTAACATGTGACAAACACACCTTATAATTGTGTATGGCAAGATTATCTACTACAATGGGTTCTTCTCTTCTGAATGACTGCCTTGTCCATCCCACCGATCACAACATAGGTATGTCTCATGACCATGCTCCTAGAAAACTCAATGTAGAACTCTGTGTGTGTGTGTGTGTGTGTGTGTGTACATGCTTGCAAATAACAGACAGATATACCCTATGTACTGAGGTCACACAATGAGGTCCCACTGGCTGACCCCCAGCACATCACCAATGGGCAGTTACTCATTCTTCTTCAAAATATGTCCCTATATCGTCTGTCAGTTGTCTACCCAGTATGCTCACACAAATGCTAACAGTGGTGACAATGACTAACAGGACCTCAGCCTGCACTTGGTATAACTGAAAAGGTTGCCAGCAATGTGATTATGGACTAGACAAGTAGGAAACAAGGGCATTGGCAGTCCATATGTGGAAAAATGCAAGCTACGGGCTTTCTTAAAAAACCAGCTAGGGAACTGCTCAACCTGAGCAGGAACCAGCTAAGAATATTGAAAGAGCTGCTAACAGGATACTCATTTATAAGGTCACCCATTTACACTGGGACTGATAAACAGTCCCAAGTGTGATAAATGCAAACAAGCATCTGAAGGGCCTCACATGTTCTTTGCATTCTTTGCGACTGTGAAGCAGGGGTCACATAAAGACATTTCTGACAGCAAGACACTGCACTTTGTTCAAGGTGCAGGAATGCTGAATGAATGAGCCAAGAGGCTGCACACAAGATCGATCACGGTTGAAGAACTTGGTGTCACTCGGTGCCTGCCCTTCTGTAATCTAGTCTTCTCTATCCTATTCTATTCTAACAGTGGTGACAAAATGACGAACTTAACAAGTGAGGGGCACTTGGGCAGGCTGACAAAGACTAGAGAGAAGAGACAGCGTGAATCCTCGAGTGCTGCCATTCTCACCATGCACTGGGACTTCCGACCACTTCCTCAGAATACCTCAGGTCAGGGATGAACAAATCCCAGGTATGTGGTTGCCCTCATAACAAAACTTCATATAGTGACACCTAGAATTTTCAGCATTAACTACTGCAATTTTCCCCTCTTCCAGACAAAAATTTGTACCAGGTCACATGCACCTAACAGAAAGCACCACATAACAGTGACGCTCACATGCCACTCTAGACCTGTGAGTGCTCGGTACAGAACTGGCCTCATGTCACCCCTCTGACACCTACAATTTGGAGACGATTTCTAGATTTCTGGAAAATTTGTGGTCTCATGCCTCAGATGATTCAATGTGCAAAAGGCCATAATTCAAAGCCCAACCTTTATGTCATTCAACTCTACAATGCTTAAAATATTACATTTCATTTATTCATGCACTAGCCTGTCACCACACCAGTTTTATTCAGTTTCTTCATTTCAATTTGTTTAATCTTCTCAAATGTGATTTTTTTTTGTGTACATTACAAGGATGATGATTCAGTATCAACAAGGCTGTTATTATTACTGTTGATGCTACTGCTGCTAGTTACAACATTTATTAATCTTATACTGTCATTTGTGCTTACAGCTTTAATGTAAATATTTCAGATGGTACATGAGATTTGTGTTAGTTATCTATGATAACAGAACACCAAAGGTTCGAAAAAATTCATACCAAAACCCACCTCCCCAGAACTGAGCTAGATTCATCCACCTCACAACTCATTTTCCTAAGGAACATGTAATATATACTCCCATCTCCTTCTTGAGTTCCCCAGTGCCTTATTTCCAAGTGGTTTCACCACCATGTTAGCTCTACCTCCTTCACTGAACCCACCCAACAATAACCAACAAAATTCTGTTAAACAATACCCTACATTCCAAATTTACTTCATATATACTTGAGACCAAACATTTTCTCAACAACTTTGTTTACAAGGAGTTGCTGGTGGATAATATGCATACACTGTGTGTGTGCGCACATGCATTAAGTTAACCCCAAGTGCTATACTGCAGTTGGTTTGGTCAGCCTTCGCTTTGGTTCATTTAGCATGGTGATCCAGACATCATATGTAAATTACTATGCTTCACCTCTTCAACTAACAGATGGTTCACAAGGGATGTCACTGTTTCTGCTGCAATAGTTTTGAATATGTGGGGCCTACAGATGGGCCTGCAAGTGTAAATGGTTCTGGGAGATATCTGACTTCTTTTTACACAGTTCACACTATGAATTCAAAACATGTTATCATAAATACTAATACAGGTACCACTACCAATAATTGTAAAACATTCCAAATTTGGAGACTGATACACTTTGTGTTTTTGCTCTGAAGTGTAGCAAGAAATACAAGCAACTGATAAATTTTGTTATGGATAATAAAAAACCCTGGCTAAAAGACTTATTTAACTAAATCTAACAGATCCCAACTTTCGAAAGAATGTCATTAAGTCCACCTGTCACCGAACTGGACGGTTAGTTCCAAAAATTCAGATGTCTTATAGTATCACTGTAGAATGCTTCTGGTTAAGACAGGTCATTTTTTTTAAAAAGAACACAGCTTTATCTTCTTCAAAAACAGGTTCCAGAAGGGTTCTGAAGCATTTGTCATTCAATGGTTGATAACTCACCGCCCTAAACGATCTTATACGTTATAATTAGCGCCGAAATATTTCTAGGTCAGGCAACTGTGATTGGGAAAGCGCACAGAATATGTACCCAAATCATTAGATGCCTACTGTTACATCTCAATAATTCTGTTTACCTAACACTCTTCCAGCATTTCAACCTAGTCATTCTTTGACAAAATAAAATTACTTAATTCAAGTACAACCATGAACACAGTTTTGGTCAAGTTACAACAAAGCTATGTGAAAGATCGATTCCAGCAAAAGGCGTGGTGCTATGCATACATAAACCAAGTAACTGATACTGCTAACCATCTGACTACCACATGTACCATTTCTGCTATTGCATCCATGAACACTCCCCCCCTCCCATCCACAACCAACACCTGCGATTTCGCACACTAAACTGTCAAACATTCATCCCCGCCCTAACTTTATCTATCACACTTCTCGCATTACAATGAAAATACTTGATATGAAACACTAGAATAATATCACTATGTGGCAGCCATGACAAAATTACTGGGCAATGTTTGTTGAATACAGAAAACGGAGAAGCCTTCACTTTAAAAAAATTCCCTTCTGAATCTGTGGCTGCAAGCAACTTACCTCTTCAGCATTCGTGTAGCCTAGCAGGAACGTGCTGAACAGAATAAAATATATCCACAAATTCATCACCACACCGAAATATGTCGAATTAATTCGACCTCACGACGTTTTGATACGCAAATCTATCAATTTTAGCAGCACACCGAACCCACTCACACCACACCACACTGATCAATGAATTGTCTGTGCTTTGTGGGACTACTTTCAAGATATGTATGCGCGAGTACATCCGGCGGAATACAAACCTCAGGGGAAACTAGTAATCTTAGAAAAATAACTTCACGGCGCAATAATAGTTACTACACTCGTATGAGCCACGTACGGACCCATCGAAAATATAGCAGTCATGTATCTCACAACCAGCTAATATAAAGTTGGACATATTAATATGTCAGACTGCACACACCATTCTCACGGCTCCCCGCCATATCAAGTAAGAAAAATTGAAAGGTCATTTCGTGGCGCTCCAGTGCAGGTTCCTAGCATTACAAACCATACCAACTATACAATTTCACATTGCGTGTTTAACCGGACATACGTTTGCAGTAACTGTGTAAAACTGAAATATAAAAACATTTTTTTTCAGGATTGTTACGCATTAGCTAACATCTAAAAGGGCAAAAACAAAATACCTATAATGTAACGTACATAGGGAATCGTGTTCTACATATTTTATTTCGTTCCAAATAAAACACCTAACACGTAGCTGTCGTTGCATGATTACTTAATTCAAATTGCAGTGTATTTCAAGTCTCTTTTTATTGCCATTTGAATAGTATCCACTTCTAAGGGGGTGATATTTATAATTTTCTCTTTCAAAAATCTGCAGCATAACGCCACGCTAAAATAAATCGGATACGTAAATCAAGATATAGAAAAGAGTAAAGTTTATTACTAGTATTTCTCGTTGCGGGTTACACCAAAAGCACCAGAGACAGTGGCAGAATATGTAACATTTTTCAGTACACGCCAATGACTGCAAGGATACCATTCGAAGTACTTAGGGTCTGGCGCGCCTTTCCGAAGAAATTGTGTTCTTTTGAAATTCCAAATCCGCTAAACCGGGTTCAATACACGAACCGTATGAGTACGTTTAATCCTGATTATAATATAAAAGGCTTGTACAGCGTGTCTGAAGAATTGGGTACCAAATAATGATCTGCTCAACTCACGCTAAAGCAAAACTGCAAAAAAGAGGACTGATTAGTTTGAAAGACACATTGTTGACAAAATAACTGGTTTCGAAATTCTGTTACAGGACACCTATACGAGATATCCCAAAATTCACGCTTTTATGCAAAGGAAGGAAAAGTTAAATATCGTAATAAAGGAATCAGTTTTAAGGATCGTGCTATTGGTTCTGTATTTCACACGGTAGTAAAAAATTTTTAGTTGTGAAACAAAATTTTATCACAGGGACAAATGCCGAGGCAAACGTTCGTGTAATTATATTATTTCAAAATGTGGTACCCAATTACAAAGAAAACAGTACGTCACCATTATACATATCAACCTCACAACAATGTTCAGGGAAGCACTCGCCTTTATAGATCTTTCGAGACACGTGAATATTACATCCTATGGACAGAATGTAGAATCTGGATGTTTACAGCAGGCGATTTCCGTGTTTGTCACTGTACTTTTACGAAGAACTGCGACACTTTCATGCACTGTTGTCACCTCTAAGGATGAGATACGAATCTAGTAATGTTCGTCGTATACTCTCGCGTTGAATTCACTTAGTGTCCATCGATGTGCTACAAATCTACCGACCGGTAGTTACCTCCGCGAAACAGGCTCGAATTGAACGCGTGACGGTTAAGCCTCTCCACATGACCGCAAAATTTCCTCTTTTGTACAGAGAGGTCAAGGTTTCACCGCCTTCACGAAGCCCGCCCTCTTCATCTTTTCACCGCAAACCACACTAGCGTGCCAAGTCTGTATCGCCCTCTCGTGAACACAGTAGTGACTTCGAAATGCGCTGGACAGGAGAACAAAGCTTCCGTAGTCGGTAGGGACAACTTCTCTCCACAAAGTTCGGAGCGACTCTGCAACCCCCAGCCTTCTATTCTGCGGGATTCTGTACCAGGATACTTCTACCGGTGGTAAAGCACTGGGACGTGACTTCAAATTCTATCCTCCACCTATTACAGAGACTATGAATGCTTGGAGTATTATTTCCAATACCTCATCAACATGCTGTGGTGCTCAATTATTTAAGCCCAGCGGAAATTTTGCCTTTATATACATCTTGACAATTAATACAAATTTTGAATGCAATTTTCAACCCACGTTCGGGCCAGCTCATCCTCATTCACTTGATCACCACAAGAGATTTCATATTAGACCAACATGAACAGTAAAATAATTGGGGTCCCCAGTATTTAATTTGCTTTCATGTTTTATCCAGTAGTCTTAGAACTAAACAGCTTCAATTCTGCCTTACTTAGACTTCATTAAACAGCTGTAATAGATACATTTAATTTACATTTCAGTGGCAGAGCAACCTTCGATATCCGACATTTAAAATTTAGTGCACTTTGTTTTACTGTCTCAGCGCAGTGTGGTTTTTTAATCTGACATCTGTATATCATACCCTTGATTAAAAAAAAACACTATAAATAACAAAAGTTTGAAAGATGGAGGTTCCACCAAAAATATAACAGTGATGTACAATGTGCAATATTCTGAAGGCATTATGTTCCTCTGAAACACCAGGAACCAATTACCCAACAGAATGGCATATTCCAGAAAAATGAAGTCCACAAAACACTGGAATTCCAATAAGTTCATTACCACATTCACAACAGCCTGTCAGATGCCCCCGTCCTCAGCCAAATAAATCCAGTCCATGCCACTTCTTTGACATCAATTCAATATCATCCTCCTATCTATGACTTTGTATTCCAAGTAGGCATTTCCTTCATGTTCCCCACCACCAACACTCTGTATGCATTTCTCAAGTCTCGAGTGCATGCTGCATGCCCAGACCATCGCATCGTTAACTTGATTTGATCATCAAAATAATATTTACTAGCCAATCTAGATTCATTAAGTGTACCACTGAATTACCTTACAGAAATTACACGGTTTACGTAGGTTTAAAAAAAAAATTAGCCATTAAATATGGTGAGGAGGGAGAAATATGAACGGAATGGACAGTGCCTATTTAAAGGTATACCACAGAATCTGCACATATAAACCATGGAAAATCCTGAACACCCACAATACACACAACAAAGATAAAAATATCTGACAAGAGCCACACAAAAGAATGAGCAGAGAATTTTAAAGTAGTTTATCACTGGTAAAATCTTCAGTATTTCTTCTCAGGTAGTTAATTTATAATGCTTTATAAATATGCATAACAAAGAGGAATGGAAAAAGCTCCTGTGAATGGCAAGGAATCGCTGCATTCTGCACATGCCAATGGAATGACTGAATATGTGTATTGGTAAGTTCTGTCAGTTTTTGTAGTAATCAAGATTTTGCCAAATACTGTGTATGCAAAGACAATACCACCCTCTTAAGTCATGATGCATTTGTAAACATGTATCTGAAATTGTGCTACCTTTCTGAACTATTGTTTGTCAGACACCATAAGAGATGATAATCTGGGAGGGAGAAACTGAAACTTCGTAATGAAGTGATGAGAACTTAACTTAGTACAAGTAGCTGCACTGTATGTACAGAATCTTATTCATTCAAATGATCTCAAGGTTCTACACTTCAGGAAAACACTGCATTTAAGTACACTAAAGCCAAGATTGCAGTCATCCAGGTTTTGACACCATGTAGTTTCATAAGTAGACCCCAACGTTTTTCGAAGGAGCATGGTGCCATCTTAAGACTGCAGGAAGTATGTCCCAAGTTATCTGCTGAAGATAATGGGATGAGTGTGTTTCTTATACAGGTAGGCTGGAAGGAATGTGGCCAATCAGAGCTACATTATGCGGAGGGGGCATAAGCTCAGTCCAAACGAACAACTGTGAAACAGGAAGCGGCAAACCCATGATGCTGAACAGCCCTTTTCAGGGACAATTTAATATGATGCAGAGAGTCTCTAGCAGATATGAAGTGGATAGTGGGAAGTGATCAAATGCATTTATGAGGGTCCAGGCATGGAAGTGTTCCATTAGGTGGGCACGATCCAATCCTGGGGCAAAAGTGTTCTGCTTCCTTCCCTTCACATGGTAAGCACAGGGCTTCTTATGACCTGCAGGTCCAAGCAGTGGAATTTGGCCATAACCTAATCTAAAGTACTCTTCTGGCATTTTGTTGGAGATCAAGAATATTTACAAATTACCTACTATGAATATTTCTGTTATTCAAACTACAGCTGTTATGCCATTTATACCACAATCACAACCTGGGCTTTCTCAACTCAGTAAAAGCACATCATCATACATGATGTTGGTGCATATCATTAACCACTAATGTTTCAATAGTGTTGTATGACAAATATTTAGCATTTGAGTATGAAACTTAATCGTATTTACTGTACATAATACTAGGAACAAGGTCAGAAAATGAAGCTCACATTTCAGTAACATTCAACTGTGATTATGTTTGTACACACACACATATATACACACATATCCACATCATAAGTTCAGTCCTAACAGTTACATGACAAGGCTATATGCAAAAATAGTACTGAAAATGACACTCAAAATTTGTAATCAACAACTAAGCAGACTCTAACAGCATATTCTGAAAAATTCCTTTACAACAGCTCTACACAGTGCACACTGGCACCAATAACTTTCCAGTGCATTAATGCGTGGCACATTTAATTCTAGCATAACAGCTCCTGAAAAACAAAGAACATAAGACTTTATTGCAGAGAAGCATGTGTGAAGATCGCAAGCACAAAAGCAAAATGTTTCTTCAATTTAACCTTTGAAAGGACAAGTGGTAACTACATGTACCACCTGGTGTAAAATTAAAAAGCTCCATAACTTTACCACACACTGTGTTCACATGTTTTGTATGAGTCTCACAGTAAACATCAATTACTCCCCTAACCAGCATTAACCAGCTTGTTTTACAACAGACATAGACTGTGTTCCCTGTGAAGTAGGAACTGAAATGTGTAATTTAGAACATCAGAAGTGCAGCAGTGATTGTGCCATGGCTCAAAGGGTTAGTCACTAGTCTCTCTCACTGTGGGGAGCCTGGGTTTGACCCCAGGCCAGTCCACGTGAGATATGTGCTGGACAAAATCACATTGGGACAGGTTTTTCTCCAAGTACTTCAGTTTTCCCTTCAGTATCATTCCATCAATAGTCAATACTCATCTTCATCTACATATTGCACTTATCAGACAAATGGGCAAAGCCTGGGTACTTTCCAAAAAGAAATGCTCTTTCGGAAATTGGGGAAGTATTGGATACAAAACTACTTCCAATTTTTGATCATGTGCAGGCCTCAAGTAGCGGAGAGGGCCAGTTATTGAATCAAATCCCAGTGGAGCTGCTACTTGAGCAATTGCCAATAAGGACAGCAAGCAGTCTTTCCCATCACAGAAAGTTCATCTGGGATTTACCATTGCACCGAGAGAAATGGTATTCCCTTAATATCCATGTATTGGTTTTGGTCTTTCTACCTCCGCACGTCTCTCATTTCACTATTCGGTAGTATTATAACATACGGGCCATACGTAAACTCTCACATTCTGGTAACATAAAATCATAGACAGAATTAATAAGCAAAAAATACAGTCTCAAAATGTACCACAGATAATGTAAACAGTTGAAAGGGGGTGGTCATTCCCACACAGTAGATTCATGTGCCCTCTCAGCCTACCAATTATTTATGAAAGAGGTTACAGACATTAAAACACACTATTCATATTTACTTTTAATAAACACAACAGAGGTTTCACATTTATAAGTAATTTAATATATCAGCTCAGCACAGCAAAACACACCACTCGTACAAATGGCTAATTCTTTTTGTTTGCCACTGTCCTTGCTATGATCAGTTTCACGACTGCTTTACTCAGTTGACAGCACGTCAAATGCAATACACAGGAGAAAATAACTATAAATAGTGAGGAAATTACTAAATTACTACACATCTGTTTCCAGATAGGGTTTTCATTTTGTCCGACTTATGTTGCTCCTACAGTGCAATGTTTGACAGCTACCAAGAAACTCCCTGGTCACTCTGGCAGGAGGGATGCCTATTAAACTGGGCTACATACAACATGAATGAGAATGGCCTCAACAAACCAAAAGCCTGTACACATTTAAAATATCTCCAATATGCATCAATGAGGACTATGACGTCAACTTACATGTTATGTGCCAACCTGCTAGCTTGTCTTGCATGGTTTAAATTACAGGATTGTTTGGGCAGTTTGTGCCGATTTTTTTTGCAACACAATTTCAGTTGCAAGGCAACTGAGAAAATTTCTGGGGAAATTTTAATCCCAATATGCCCTCAGCAATTTTACTTGGTATGTCATTGCCCACTAATGACCCTGTATGTCTTAAATTACTGACAAATGTTATGAATATTTTTCTGCTTTATATTCTAATATCCTGAAATTTAAACCAGAATCTTGCCCATATTTTTACTGAAAGGAAACGATAAAGTCCAGAAGTTCTTTCATGAGATTTCTCTCCAGTGAACACTTGGCATTTTGCTGCACTTCCATTCTGTCCAATTACAACCCTGTCTATTTAATTTACAACTGTACGAACTGCTTGTCCATTTAGAACTGTTACATCCTGAAATTTATGCCAGCATGTTCTCATTTTCTTTTAAAACTCCTTTCACATAAGTATCTTACATGAACTTTCATTCCAACATGTACCTCATACGTGGAATTTCAATGTAACAGTAAAGAAGTATGGGCTCAGGACTGCAGTTGCGTGACAAATAATGCATATGCAAACTTTACAGTAGCTGTTCAATGATTTACTGGAGCGACACTAAACAGAAACTGTAATGCATAAAAGGTCTTGGGTCTTGAGTTTCTTAAGGTACCTTTCAGATTTATCAGCCTAAAATTTTTTTGGTATCTCTCAAATAATAACACTGTATTTGGTACGGTGACTCATAAAAGATTTTAAGTTCTCACAGCAGTGAATACAAAAATTACAGTGCTCTGTGATGTGCTGATGTAGTTGGGTAATTCATACCCTAAAGATGAATGCATTCGTACCTCCAAACCAGATGGAACCACCACCCAAAACTTTGTGATCATCTAGAAGACTCATGTTTCCACAACCACTACCACCATTAATATCACATCCATATGGTGCCACCTCTGGAGGTAACTCTTTATTCACTCAAGAGGATAACAAGCAGAAATTACAGCCCTTCACGAATGCTGAATATGTTCTGTCTCACGTTTTTTTTATATAGTGGTTCTAAATAGTCAGACTGGATACTTGATACTGATAAAAAAATTATAATTTATATGCAATTACAATTAAATCCTCATTAATGTGTAATTCTGGAGTTCTGAATTTGAAATTAAGCACTAACTTCATACAGTACAGTCTTTGTTGAGAAGATAACAGGTGCTCAGCTAGTTAAGAAATCCTTTCCGTTTTATGAAACCCGAACGTTCATTACTGTGTTCTCAAGAACCTGCCACTTGCCCCTATCCTGTGACTGATAAATCCAGTCCATGCCAACCCAGTCCTTTCGGATCCATTTTAAGATTATCTTCCCACCTAAGCCTAAGACTGCCAAGCAACTTTTCTTTCAGGTTTCCTCACCAGTATCCTGTAAGCATACATCTTCTCCCCCATGCACACAGTGGCAAATGACATACCAGTCTTCCTTAAGCACTCAGTGCTTTCCCTTGCTTTCAATATCCTTGACTCTGTTTTTGTGGCGCTGAATTGCTTCCTGATGCCGCTTAACTTGTTCTTCATGGAAACTAATTTCATCCTCCAAACCTTCTTTCAGTTTCTTCAGTTGCTCCTTTTGCTGCATCACAGGAATAAAACAAAATACTTAGATGTTTCTTGCAAGATTGCAAAAAAATCCAGGGTATGAAGATGATTACTCACCTCCACATTTTGTGCACTGGTTAAGAACACATGAAGAAATACCTCCACTCCTCCTTCCATCCTCATGGCCTGATGCCTAATTAATCTCAGGGACAACTGCACCTTGCCTTCTTTAACTGGCATTAGACCAAACAATCATATACAACAGGAATCAAATTCCATATTCGTATCAAGATTATGACATGCCACACTCAAGAGTAAGCCTTATAGCAGGACAGCAAACTTGGATGTGCAAGACATTTCATTAGAAGCAATAAAAGGGATAACAAAGAACTTAATTAATAAGACTAATACTCTGTAGCACAACATAGCACCATTCCATACCAAGCACAATTTAAAAGGTGATCATCTCACGAAACCAATGGACCTTGATAAAGGCCAAGTCCTCCCGCAAATTTTACCTCCAAATGTTTTAACTCTAGAAAGGCTTCAAACTGCAAACATGCTAAGAAGAATGTCTGGCAGAGTAAGGTGGGGTGAAAGATGACATAATTTGAAACAAATCAGTTGCACATACACACACCTTCACATTTTATCTTTCACATTAAGATTTAATTTGTGGTTTACCTTATAATGGTATCAGTATCTCAGACTATATACTACAGTGTCGATGGTAGCAGACTCTCTAAATGATAAACTGGAAAGGGTTTAGAAAGAAACTGCAGCCTATCAAGGTACTATCCCACAATTTGCCTGCAGGGACTGGGCAAAACTACACAATATAAAAATATCTGTGCATCATCATCATCATCATCATCCAGTCCTTCCATGCTAACAAATGAATTGATACAATGTTGTTAAATGAACTGGGAATGAAGCCTACTAAGATGCTCAACTCAAACCAATGTTTGTAAACTCAGTTTTGAATTACATAATAACAACCTGCTTATAGAAATACTCCTCCTCCTTGCCAGCTTCCCTCTTGCCGAAAGCACCCCCAGCCTCACGGATTGAACCTCCACCACCACCCCCTTTCCCAGCTCCACTGCCAAGGTCACCCAACTGAGAAGAATAAGATCGGCTGTAATGAAAGAGAATAATTATGATTTTAATACTTCTGTGGTGATGTTATACTTCTTAAAATTCTTACACATGGTTTTGCATCTCCTTTGCATGATGTGATTAATATGTACACAGAGTTCACCATGTCTATCCATGCATCTGTTTCATGTGAAGAATTGCTGGATGAGTTCGGATGAACTGTAGGCTATCAGAAGCCATCCCATATACATATTTTCTAGTCCTGGAGGCCATCCAATATTCATACTTGCTAGCTGGGATAAAACCATTCTGCACATTTACAGATTTATTTAAGAGATTAACTTGATACTGAATTGATGCAGCACATAATCACTTTCCATGATGTGTCACTTCCTGCACACAGTTTAGCTCTGCCCACATCAGTTTCATGACGTTTCATTCAATTATACCAATATAAAAAAAAAGTCACCACTTACTGTAGCAATTTGGCTTGGCTTGATTTCAACTACATTTCAGACACAATAAGGCTGACTCCATTTCGATATTTTATACTGCCTAGCACTGGCTTTATACTGAATGACTCATTGCTTTGTGTCTCACATGCAGCATTTTATTACAGAGGTCATTCTCCGTCATTAAACCAATTCCCAGAGGTTATGAACTTATCATAACCTGAAAGCTTAAAAAAAATATTTTAGGCCTACAGATCTTATTAGTAGTTTTACAGTACATTTTAAAATGACTGCCTTCAGTCTCACTACACATCATGGCATGTCTGTGAATTGAGGTGCAGCTTGCAACATTTCATCAGGATTGTATTTTACAAAAGCTGAAGCATCCAAACTGTGACAATGTGATGTACCTCATACTTCCACACTTTAGTGGCATACCAAACTTTACCTGTGGCCTGACAGATAAAATTCTGGGGTTTGAGGCCTGAAGATCTATGCGGCCAATACAATGGGCCACAAATGATCCATAAACCAGGAAGCAGTGACTGAATGATTTCACAGATGTGCTTGGATGTATAACGAGGTTTAACTGGTCATTTCGAACACATACTGTAAATCCAGTTGTAAAATCTTTATGTAGTATTTTTCACATATTCCTATAATTTTTACATACAGGTAGTGATAAATTCAATAACCCTGAATAAACTGACCTACATTTAGATCGAATGTCTGATTGGGATTGATCTCAGGAATATGCTCCTGAAGACGAGACAAGAAGTTGTCAATCACTCTGAATATACATAAGACTGACATACTGCAAAGACTTTAAAATGACCTAAGTACCTTGTGCATTAGCAAAAAGAACATAAAAGTGTTCACTGTGCATACAGCTACACTGATGTTATTCCCATGGAAAATGTTTGTTACAGCAAAACTGGCATGGCATTTCACTGCAGTAACAGGAACACAGAACTATGACAGTGAAAGTGTGTAAAAAAGTAATCACAGTCACACAATATTCTCACAAAAATTGAGTACCTTCTTATTAAAAAAAAACGCAAACATGTATCAGCTCACTGCAAAATTAGGTTGGCTATATGAAACAGTATATTACCAAAAAAAGTAGCACAAAGAAACAGAGCACCATTATGAAACAAATTTCTCAAAAGTGGGTACCAACTTTAAAGACTGATGAGATCACAGCTTTCTAGGATGTATCATCATGTAGTTTGGAGACAGGCACAGGTAGCATGAGTGACATCCGCAATGCCAGGATAGTGTAATCAGTACAGTAACTATGGTATGGGCTGGAAAACTGAGGAATGATGGTTCACTACCTGGTAGGTACAAGAGATTTTTTCTCTCCTCCACAGCAACCACACTGGCTCTGGGGCAACCCAACCCCCTGTTCAATAGAGAAAAGGGACTGTTTCTCCATAGTAAAGTAGTCAACACATGACATTGGCCATCTACCTCTGTCTAGTACCCAGGTTAAGCATGCATAGAGCTGTAACACCCAACCCTCATATGATTTCATGGTGTGAAAACAGGCAATTTTATAACATCATTGCAACAGTCCACTGCTGCCTCGGTCATGACCTGCTTAACTGTGGCTCGAAATCACCGACACTTATACATAATGTGTACTACCAACCGCAGATTAAAAACTAAAAGCACTGTTCTTATGGAGGCCACTAATAAATTCACCAGTCACAATATTTTCATGTGGACAGATGAATGTTTTCACATTCAAATATGCATGTACAATACTAAACTACCTCACTCTTACAAGATTCTGTACTAGGTCTCATGTTTCTAGGTATAATGAGCCCAGCATACATGTTTTTGATAAGCCTCCATCTTTGCTACCATATAACACATAATCACATCACACATCATCACATCTTCATACAGTTTTGCCTTCAGGATCCAAAAGCTTTAAAAGACTATAGACTTAAAAACTAAAACCTTATGTAAAAGCAGGCCATGCTGGCAAAAAGTCAAACAGAATTGGGCCATATAGGTTTTCCAGTTAACTGAAAGCATCAAGATCACTGAAGAATATTATGGTTCCATTTTTTGCTCTGTATCACACTTACTATTGAGAATTCCCCAAAAGAGTCTTTTTTTAGAAGTAACTGTTAATACATTAACAAAATAGCAAATGCATAATGTAACACTGAACCAGACATAACACATTCAAAGGCTTTTGGATACAGAATATTTGTCTCTAACTGCTGCATGACAATATGGTAACCATAAATACAGTTACCTCAAGTTTTCTACCGTTAAATTTTGGCAGCGGTAAAATACACATAGTCCATTACAGGCGGGTGCACAGAGTGTGTGCTTCTACAGCAGAAAAACCATGAAGTTCTGTCTGGCATGATTACAATGTACAAATTACAGTGTAAAAAGCTATTTCAATCAAGTCTCACTAAAATCCAAAACAGTGGCTTGTGCAGCATGGATAATACTTAGAGACAAAAAATTTTCAGTAAACAACAAAACAATTCCCAAGAAATAAGCCAATGGGATTCGTGAGACATATATGTTGTTAAATAATGATCTTTTAACAATCATTCCTAATTCCACAGCACACACTCCCTTTTACATAGCTAATAATTACTCTGTGTATCAAAAACTCCCCCACATTTTATGACACCCGAAAGTTCACTGTTGTACTGATAACAGCCTGCCACTGGTCCCAATCTGGAACAGATGAATCCAGTCCATATCCTTCCATCCTATTTAAAATGTTTAATATTACCCTCCCATGTACAACTAAGTAATCAAAGTGGTATCTTTCACAATAATTACGACCTGAATGGTCCAACATTTTTTAAATGTATGGAGACAACAAAAAAATTACAAACTATTTATGTGATTTTAATTTCAGTTCACATGTAAATTTTGAGATTTCCACAGTGGTCTTCTGGAATGTGATGCTGCATCAATGGGCCAGCGATTCCCAACGTTTCAAAAGAACACTGGGAACCACTCATTCAACACAGCTTCACATCCCAGAAACCAATTTAAGATGACTGTATAAACACAACTCAATCAAGATAGAATGCCACATCTGACTTCCCCATAAATTTCTGTTCCATAAATCCAAAGAAAATATAGTAATGCTGAAGTACCCTAGGTGAAGTTGAATATTTCTGAAAAAGGTCTATTATAATAAACATGACCATTATTCTGGGCACCATCTTCAGTTTTCACAAACACTAATTTAGAGCTGGATTTTTTTGTGAAATAATGTGCTTCTGAACACACAACATGGTCGCTAATATCCAAATTAAAGTCACAGGGTAGTATTATTACACCAAACATTATTTCTCCACAATTCGAAGTTTAGGATAAATGCTGAATGATCCAGAAGTAAATGTTTGCTGGCTTAACCTGCTAATAAACTTAAACATAAACTGTGAGAGCCATCCTACATCCCTCAGATGATTTTAACCATGTGCCTATTTCATGTTGTAATCTTGTTTGCTGTGACCTTTCTCACCAAAGTATGCATTTTAATTATGGATACACCAAAGAAAATTTTAAAATAAAGTAACAGACACAGAAATTATAGCAGCTATTACCATTATAGTTCAAAACATCTGTAACTGAAAATACATTCCTGATTACAGCAAGCAGTTGTATTGCACACCTTAAATAAATCAGTCTACAAATTATAAGAAATGGGTACACAAGAACAGCTTTTTCAATTTAAGTACTTATTAATGAACCTTGCATTTGGCAACAGGTAAAAGTAGGCACAATCCACATAGCATGGGTGTCTGATAGCCAGAAAACCAATGACCTCATAACCATAAAAAAACAAAATAAATTAGCTCTTTCTGCACAAGTTTACATACGTCTTCTTGACACGTGGTCATCCTCAATGTTGCTACCAATGCATATATTATATTCACAACACTGCCAGTATAACTTTGTCTATTATATACACTTAGGTGTTTTACATTTGTCTTAATCAAAATTGTACACAAAGGCAAATACAGCTTATTTCGGAGAAACAAATTACTCTGGCATATAAATGTACCTACATGTTTTGGTTTTAGGTCAAGCCATAACCAGGCTAGAAAAATATATATTACACAAATTTACATAATTTATACAATCTATTAAAAAGGGGGCATTCCCTCAAACTTACAATGGTTACGAAAGCTGTCCTCAGAACATGTATAAATACTTAATGTTAAATGTTAATGATCAAACTTCTTGTTGTATATGATGGATTATGTTGTTAACTTCTGTTTCTTATGTAAGATTTCAATAACCACAAAACCATTCTTCTTAGTGGATGTTTAAATTCTTACTTAAATGCCCCTTTTCTTTTTAGTTGTTTCCTGTTGATAAAACTAGGGAATGATCTTACAGGTAGAGGAGTCTTGGCTCTTCCAAATTATGCTATGCTACAACAACTGCAGACTGCCCTCCAGAAAAATTCTTATCAAATTAGGTTAATCTACTCCGCATTCCAAACTTGTATTCTGGCTGAATTATGTCTTATCTGCCAGCAAAGTCAATCTCTGTTAATAAAAATATCACGTTTCAGTAAAACTATAACTACATAATGTTACTACGGTACTTCAGATTATAACTGAATGTGGAAAAGAAAAGGTTCTTCTACCTGCAAAATCATCACATCGTCTTGTCAGCAGAACACCTTACAAACACACACACACACACAAAACCTTCAATTAGGGATTTTTAACATCTGCTCTGATGGACAGCTACAAAGTTTTTGACATGTTACATGTAAAGAGTAGAGGCATCACATAAAAGATATTTTATATAAAGACCATAACATATTTATGGCTACTTTGAGAACAGAGTTTTCTTAAATAACTCCAAAGTCAGGTTGGGATCTCAGTCCCTTAAATACGGTTTATAACTCAATCATATTTGCCAACAAATGCAAATAGGATTACAAATTGTACATAAGTTTTAAAAACTTTCAGAATGGTGATGCCAGCTTCAGAGAATCTCAAATACAAAGAACTGCAAGCATCGATACAGCGGTACTTCACAAACAGATGTATTGGTGCTTGAGAACTGCGCTCTTCTGGGCTATTACATAGTGAGTAGTGGCAATTCCTTACCAATGTTACGAAGGGTCAAGAACCTGAAAATGGAACAGATAGGCTGTCCCGAAACGTCGGTAAGGAATTATCACTACTCACTGTGTAAAATCCCAGAAGATAGCAGTTCTCATTTACTTCGCGGCAGAAGCCTTAAATCAGGTACTGGTGCTTGTATTCCTTTGTATTTGAGGTTTCCTGTGGATGGTGCCTCTGCGCCGAAACACAATATTAAAACCTATGTACATTTTGTAATCCTATTGTGTTCATTTGTGAGTGAATGCAATTGAATGTAGGAATAACGCACAGAATGAATGATATTACAGTTTATTAGTTACATAAATGCCTCCGTATATTTTTACTATACCCTCATAATGGCTTTAACACAAGGCCGACATCAGGTAATTCGTTTGAGTAAAATATGCTGCGCTTGACTGCCTATCGTTGTTTAAAATCCTCATATTGCGACGCAAGCGACTGTACATCACCACGATTAAATTTATTTGGTAAACTAAATTGGATAGCCGGAGCAATGACGTAACGTAATAACCTAAACCAGCTATGTATAACTTTTAATACTATATTTGTATTTACTAAAAGTGAAACGGAATGAAAAACTGTAGACTTTCATTAGCAGTGTACGAATCAAACCTAACCTTACCGCACGAAGGCATTCTATTTTTAACAGTATAGGCATGACCTCAGTGCACAAACAGAAGGTGGCAACCCACAAGGAGAGGAAGTCTACCAGCCCGTAGATCTTACATATAACAGGAAGAACTTGCATGAAGACCTCAAAACTAACAAATGTACGGTTATCATTTGCAACATGCAGCACTTCCAAGGTAACCCACGGAAAAATATTAAAGTACAAAAATTTCCTTATGCTATAAAAGTACCACAGAACCCATATATCACATTTGCTCAGTAATTTATGAATTACCTCATCATAGATAAGCTAGGATACAGCCGACAGGACGCACTTCGAAACGAATTCATATTTCACAAAACCTTTTCCAATGGCTACGATTCACACCACCGAAAGATGGCGCATAAAACGTTTATCATCATTGTACTGTGGATCAGAGGTTACAGCGACGCTAGTCCCTTATTAGTTGGCCATTTAACCGTTGTACAACGTTACCTTCGACCGCACTGCCATCTATTGAGGACGACCAAGTTGTTTGAACAACCGTACTTCAATGTGGACTTGTCCATGGGCAAACCCGGGAATCAGAACACTTCGATATCAGAGTCGCCTCTCATTTCCCTTGCATTCCTTTTCGCACATGCTACAACAGCTTTTGTGCTTCTCGCTACATGCCTACTATTCGCCTCTCCAGACATTACTATTCACAGCTATTTACATTTATTCCCTACAGTTCAACACCTTTATATTAGGAGTCCAGTCTCTGGAAGGTGATGTTCCACGATTGGTTCCAAACATATAAAAGTAATGCACTGCTTTTATCGCCCAGCATCACATCAGAGAAGGCGAGAATCCTCAATTACACTCCTACAGAAAACTCATAACTCACAAATTATATAAGTTACTTAGGCAATATATATACTTTACTGAAAATGTAACTTGGAGTACAAATCAAGCACCTCTACCTGTTGCAAATATGTCATTTATGTCTTCTAGATCACCATACTAGATTCACATGGCTGCCTTTGCAAGTCAGAAAAAGGCATGGCATGGTACTGAATAAACATAAATTAAACATAGGGAAAACAAACATCCACATATGTTATGGTATGATGATTCATTTTACTCAGCAGCAACTGTATGCTTCACTACCTCTTACTCAAACGAATTTCAGTTGCAAGTCACATTTTAATTAAAACTTTACTGATAGGGGATGGAGGTTTAAGCGTTGAAGTCCAAGAAACATGACTTCCAAGCAATTTTATTAAAATAGCATTTCTCTCTCACAACCATAGCCAAATTATAAATCTGGTACATGATCAAAATAAACCTAGGCTACAAGGCGACAAAAAGAACTGATGCTAAGAGAACTTCCCTACATCCCATCTCTCAAAATGAAAACACAGTCAGTATACTGTTACGAAGGCTTTCTGGACACAATTATCAACATGAGTTTAAATTTTATTCACAAATATGTTATTCAAGACTGAATAACAAAATTCTGTGTTTGGTGTATATTTTGTTCTTGTTTTCTAAGCTACATCTCAAGAAGCCTGACCAAGCACAGAGTTACATAGCATCAATGGACCATAAAGCACTGCCTAAAGTACACTGTTAAATGACTGTGTTCTACATTCCAACTCAGAATGTGTTGGCTGACAAGAGCACCACAAGGTTTAATGGGGTGATTTCCTTCAAACAAACCAGTAAAGTTTCAAAATGTTCTTCTTTTCTTTAACAGTGCTATCACAGATGGTTGTTCCTTTCTGTTTATCTTGGAAAGAAAGAAATAATGCTGTAACATAAACTTTTCAAACAAAAAAAAAACTTCACTCCATCTTCTAAAGTCTCTATTCAAGCACACTAGCAACTCTCCATGACTCTTACACAGACCGCTACGATACCAATCAAACATTTCTGAATGAACTGCACTCGTAGTTAAACTAACAAGTGTCTGCCATGACTGCAAGAAAAGATGAACTCAAGTCAAACACCACAATAAAAATAGTAAAAAGGGTTATATCTGGGCTTGAAACCAGGATAGCTACACAAATAGTAATTAGGTTATGGGCTGTACAGTCCAAGGTTTGATACCTGACAGGGGCAAAAAATATCTCTCCAAAACATACAGACTGTCTCTGGAGTCCATCCAGCCTCCTAATCAGTGGGTCCCAGGGTTCTTTCCTCAGGGTAAAGTTGCCAGGGCATGAAGTTAACAACTCACCTCCACCCAGTGTTGAGGTTAAGGGTAAGTGAAACCACACCTGCATTCCCCATGATATGCTGTCATGTCATGAAAATAGACAGCATTACATTTTTATATCTGGGCTTACTGCAGTAACACCTCACCAACGTTAGACTGTAGAGAGAAGACTAGTTTTGACACTAAAGAGCCAAAACAGGGCAAATACTATAACATGATTGGAAGTGGCTGGAAAATCCCTGTTAAAAAAACCAGTACAAGTTGTAGAATACACAAACAAGTAGTAAGTGCACAGAGGTAAAGCTGTCCCTCTGCACACCATAAAGGTATGTGGCACATTCATGCCACCTTACCAGTAGAGGAAGAGACTCTAGTATCCACTTGCTAGGAGGTTGGGTGGGATCCAGAGCCAAACTGAACATTTTACAGAAGAGAAAAATTTCTTACACCATGGCAAATATTAAAGCAAGTCACCTTGGTCATTTAGCCTGCAGCCTAGTCACTATACCAACTACAATATCCTGGCTCATAGCAGTGATTGTACAATCTCTATTTACATCATTAAGACTATTACCATTTGGGATGTAACACCCTGCGCCAACTTGCTGCTGCCATCTTAGAGGTACAGGAAGTCATTTCTGCTATCATAAAGATGGAGGCACCAGACGTTTCCAAAATGTTGGTCCCTACCGATCGGGCAACACAATCTCAAACCAAAGATGTCTATTATCTTATTTCTCAATGGCTTGAGTACCTCATATCTCATTTAGACTGGTATAAAAGGAATTTCATCAAGGTCTTCCCCAACTGCATGACAATTACTTAGTTGCATAAAAGTACAAGCAGGCACATACAAACTTGCATATGAACACTCACACGGGCTGGACAGTCCAGGGATCGAATCCCAGTGGGGGCGAGATATTCCGCACCTGTCCAGACCGGCCCTGGGGCCCACCCAGCCTCCTGTACATGGGGTACTGGGTCTTTCCTAGGGGTAAAGAACGGCTGGGGCGTGATGCTGACCCCTCACTCCCTCCTAGTGCCTTGGTCAAGAAAGAGAAGAGCTATACATCTTCTCCCTCTATGGGCCGTACAGCCTGTACAGAGCCTCAGTGCCCGTAAAAGGGCGCACTTTACCTTTTACACTTCACTAAAGTTAGTAATAAAAAGTATATGTGGCCTGCACATATATGGATTTTTTTATCATGCGGCCCAATGATGAGAAGAACTTGGATGCCCCTAATTTAGACATGTATTTAAGGTCATGGTGCATATGATATAAAGTGTACAAAGGAGGACCATGCAACATTTCTGATGGTGTGAAATCATGGTGCACTTCACCTCCACTGGAGTATTTTCCATTAAGAGATGTAACAATATGGGGGACAGCCACCAAGCACATACAGAAGCATTTCAAGCTGTTTCCATCCTATGGCAAAGTAAAAAGATAACTTCTTACTTTTCTGAAAGCCATAACAGTTGTTTCCTAGCAATATCCCTGTTGATTTCTGCAGTTTCTTTTTCAATCCTAAGAATTTCCAATCTCATCTCATGCTCCTTCTCCATAATTTCTAAGCGCCGCTGGTGTTCTCGTTCCTTTGTTTGTAAAGTCTCGAATGTCTTTTCATCTTTGTACGAATTTATTCCTGCAACTTGATTTGTATTTAGTTCAACTGCAAAGGAGACAATTATGTGATTCACCAGTATGCTATGAATTATTGTAAAATTAATATTATATTTTACACAATCTTGTATTTAAATTCTGCACAGAATTAAAATATAAGCCCTCATGTGCTTGATTTTATTCAATTAAATGGAGGTAATAGGTCAGATACATGTCCTGGCTACTTTACTAGTACAGGTGTACCCCAAATGCATTTTGTTAATCGATATATTTTATCTACTTAATTTACTGGCTTTGAGCAAAATTCAGCTTTGTAAGTTACATAACAATGAAAGTAATGAGATGACCATGAAACGTGAGACAACAAAGAAATGGCAGGAGTTAGACCTGGCATTCATGAAGGTACTGTTCCAGCACCGAAGTCACAAATCCCTCATTCATGACATCAAGTAAGTAACTCCTGAATACAAATATGATGCATTACCACTGCAATTCCAACATCACGGGCATTATGTCTTGTCCATCTCTAAGCATAAGAAACTCACTTCAGAAGAGAGAATTTTCACTAAATTCAGTACTAGAAATGCATTTAACAAATTAAATTTTGGGCCATATGGGACAATATTCAGCACTAATTAATGTGGATATCCAATGGTGTTAAAGTTAATTTGCTAAATATCCAGAAAAATAATTTTTTGAGGAAATATATGAATGCAAAAACAAAACCTGTGCTTAGTATGGTTTCCTGGCATATATTTGAGAGTTAACATTCATATCCACAGTCTGTCAATGCTTATTTACTGTACACACACACACACCATAGATGCATGACTCATGGTATATCTGCATTTAATATTAAAACCAATATCGAATATATTTTAATTTAACACATTAGCACTTACAAGATTCAGCAGTAGATCGCTGAAATGATGTTGGCAACATTGTGTGTGGCACTGACAGAGTCTCAGGCCGCGATGTCCCAGTCAGCAATGGGCAAGGGACAGGGGGTGATACAGTTGAAGATGAACTTGACTCCAAATCCTCATCAAACCTGCTCGAAACTGGACTGCTTTGCAGATCCACAAAGTTGGTACCTTCTTGTTCTCTCTTCACATCTACAAATTCCTGCCTAGAAAGTAATTATTATTATTATTATTCATGAAGCACAATCACACAACAAATGTCATTTGATCATTTGAACACAAATCTCTACAGATGTGTGCTCAAAAAAGTATCCCATCAAAACAATCCATCCCTACCCCAGCCACGAAGGCATATAACAGCATCAGACGAAGCCAAGCAGTCAACTTCACACCCCCATGCCTACTACCCCCAAGGAAGACTCCAATACACACTGAAAAGTAAACTGGATGGGCCCCAAAATTGTTCTGGACACAATGGCAACAACAATAGTCTCTTATCCCTGCCAGGATTCAAACCCTGGAATGTTCAACCCATGCGATGGTCACTAAATTTACTATGCTAATCTGCCTCCCACAGCCCACTGATTTTAAGGCAAAAAAACCAAGAACAGTGGCAGCTCCATACAAGCTCCATGTGAAACAATCATCTGACTCCAACATGTTTTACCTGGGTGAATAATAAGCTGCCACAGACATACATCACCCTGAAGCTTTTATGGAGACTGGATGCAATGGAGCCTTCTCAGGCAATCAGCCATGCCAATATGAACTGGATTCGTCACAAAAGGCTGATGATAACAATGACGATCTCCACTTGAGAAGACTCACGACACTTGTCCACAACTAGCTTATCGTTTGCAAAGCTATGTACGAGTATGCTTAGAAACACTATCCATATTTTTTTATATTTGGCATATCACATGACACAGCCACTTCTGTCACCTCTTACCAGTAACAATAGGCAAGCTTTTAGGCTTTTGCAGCAGTGTAGTTGAGGTCTCTGTTCTTCTGGGATGTAGCACTGAACCACTGGGTGATCACAAAACGAGAATTCTTCTTGGACACTTCAATTCCTGAAGACATGGCCACAACGTTGTCTCAAAACATTGGGCACCAATTGCTCAGCAATGATGCACCACATCCGAGAAGATCAGAGACTTCAATCAAAAAGTAAAAACTCTATAGCTTCTCAGCAATGGTAATTATGTGGTGCCAATCAAATAGAAAAGTCATCCCCTTCCATACTGAAATCACAGCATGGAAAGTTTTATATACCTGAATTCAAGATGAATATACACAACCCTGATACATCAAATATTTTTGAGGGTCTCATGGTAGTGGATACAAAGATTAATCTTGGTAGATACACAGCAACAATTTGGAGAAATGTACTGCCTCCATTTTCAGTGTGTTCTTTCAATTTGTTGGTATCTACATACCAGACTACACAACATCACATCTCACAACAGTGCAGCCCCAATTAGAATCATAATTTGTGCACTGTACATGCCCCCAGATACAAAATTCTGTTGAAAATTGGGTAAGTACTTTTGGACATGAAATGGACATTTGGCTTGGCTTATGCTTCATCACCATGCATGTACTGTATGAACTTTTCAAAGTGTGCATTCGATCAGCAAGTATGATTTGAGCTTCCAGTAAAGTACAGCCTGGCATTGGTAAGATTGAAAACTTTAACCAGCAAGTTAACATGCATGTAGAAGTTCACTGATGAAACAAACAGGGATAATGCTCAGATAGTACTGCAAATTAGGTAGAAAGTACTTTCTTTCATTGCTGACCTCAGTAGTGCAGATGTTATGGGATGGAACAGCAGATGCAGAATTTATGTGTGACAAAGCTGCCATGCTATGGTCAGTGACAGAAGATATGTTCCATATTTCTGGTGAATCAGTAGCTGCCATTTGATGCTACCATCATGAGCTACTGGCAGTGTAATTAAATAGAAACTAAGAGTAAAATCATCCCTGTAATAGGCCATGAAGACACATTAGGAAGTGGAGGTACAGTTCTACCCATCTTACCTTTCGCACTAGATGGTTGTGAGTGAACAGCTTCATGCTCAATCTGCTTTATCCCCAAAGACAAAAAGGCTACATGGAATAGGAGGCTGGGTGGGCCCCCAAGCAAGTATGTATGGATTGAAATAGTGAAAAATACCTAGCCCTTGCCAGATATCAAACCATGATTCCTCAGTCGTACAACCCACACTATACCCGCTACACCATCCTAGCTCAAGTGTTACTAAATAAATCACAAATAACTAAATATATGTATACATACACAGAATATGGAATGGAAATATATCACTAATTTGTCTCACATTTAAAGATATAGGTTAGTTTAGTATTAAAGCAAGGAAAAATCCTGTTCTAGAATTCTGGAAATGTTTCAAGCACTTTTGACAGTAATGACACATAACAAACAAATCAAGCCTTCCAAGCTAACTAGGTCCATTAGTAATTCTCCCCTGAATATAACAGGTCGCAGACACCAGGTACAGGCACTCTCTCACACAAACATCGATGTAAACACAGTAAACTGCAATTCGGAAGAAATGACAATTTATATTTACACTGAAAATAATAAACATTACACATCTGCATTTTCTAGGCAATTTATATAAAAAAAAACTTAAACCAAATAAATCCATACAGCAGAATCCTCCCAAAAAGCTTGTAGTTACTTAGAGCGTCAAGATATGCCTTACACTTTATGCAACCAGTACAGTTCCATTGTTACAGGAGTCCACTGGGCCCTATTCTGAGCCAGAGGAATCCAATCAACACCCTCCACTACTTGTTTGGTTTAAGACCATTTCAACATTATCCTCCCATCTACACCTAAGTCTACCAAGTGGTAACTTTCCTTTAGGTTTCCTAAGCAAAACTTTGCATGCACTTTCATCTCTTCAATATCCCATCCATCTCATTCTCCAGTATCTCATAAGATGTACAAATTACAAAGCCTCTCACTATGCAGTTTTCTTCAGCCTCCTGTTGTTTCTGTTCTGATCAAATGAGGCAATGCAGTTTCTGAGTTGCTACACATTCATCCACAAAAATACTGCATATACTATACATGAGAGGCCAAGAAAGAAGTCTCTCCCACAATGTAATGTAAAGACAACAAGTTGTACACTACAACCTTGGATCTCACAATACAAAATTTAAAAAGACTACACATTCATCCACAAAAATACTGCATATACTATACATGAGAGGCCAAGAAAGAAGTCTCTCCCACAATGTAATGTAAAGACAAGTTGTACACTACAACCTTGGATCTCACAATACAACATTTAAAAATACATGTCTTAAATGTGTTTCGGGTCGCACTCAGAGCAAAAACATTATTCCCCTTATTACACACTGTGGACATACGAAATTATGCAGACCTAGCACGTTCCATCACTAGAACATGACATAAAAAGCATCTGCTGACATGAGCTAAACTCCTACATTACATGAAGCTCAAACCACATTTCAATGACTTTCTCAAAAACAGCTTAATGCACAAAATGATGACATCTGGAATACAACATTTATCAATAAACTCTAAAAATTTTATTTGTGACAGTTTTTCACATGGTACATACAAAACAAAATACAAGGAAAACTTCATCTCTCACTCTATGCAATGCAACTAGCCCTTATAAAGTGTTTATATCTACAATAACATATCTGCATCTACAGTACAAAAAATGAACATAAAAACCAACAAAGAACACACAAACCAAAGAACACATGTGGTAAATGTGTGTACTCTAATATGCAATACAATTTTCACTGCCAGTGTAACTTACTTTTCACTGTACTCATCCCATTCAGTATGAGTCACAGGGCACACTTGGGTTGCTTCTGAACTACGCTGCTTGAAGCTTATAGAATGACGAGTACGAAAACTGTCCAACCATCCATTTGATGCTTTAAAATCAGTTTTTCCCAAGTGCTCTGCAGCTAGTTTTGCTTGAGCTTGTAATAATGGTCCAGTAACATTAAAATTGTTGGATTTTGCTTCAACAAACCACTGCCAAACAGCTTTATTTACTTCTTCATTCCCCGTCTTTCTGAATTTTCTCTTTCTTGATCCTGCTCCTAGAAGACACTGTTCAAGTATCTCAGACTTCCTTTTCAAAATGTCATACACGGCAGTCTTTCCACATTTGAAACGCTCTGTCAATTCTTTTACACTTAAACGTTCAGTTTCGCTGCATTTTATAAGCGCCGCTTTTTCACTTAGAGTGAAAACACGCTTACTATATTTTGCCTTTCCAGGACTCGAACCGTCCAAGGGCATGTAAGGAATTACCAAATTTCTGGTATCTCCCATTCCTGACAGTACTTCAGAACTGCACGTTCATCTCGACAACGACACAGTAGTGTTCCTAACTTTGTTAGCACGCATGTTAAAGTGGCCCCGGAATTCAAATGTCATCCCTCTACTCGACAGATACTAACGTATTCTTAGACTAAAATAACACAACAATTGCAACAGATTTTAAAATACACTTCCACTGTAACATATACCACTTAGTTCTCATCTTATACAACAATCGTAAATAACATTAAACTTGTGCCACTGCTCTTTTTCCCTCAATTCGTGCCCCAAAATACCACAGAGCGTGCCGGAAATAAACTCAATGAATAGGGACGGTGCAAACTGTCAATTTTCCATTTAAAATACGAATGTCACGTTGCTTCCGTTATATGCAGCTTCCGGTAAACGAAATTCTAATAGCTGCGAACTTCAGATAAATTATACACTCCCCAATTTCAACGGACACCTGTAACACGCTACGTTATTCAGATTTATATTTTAAAACAACACATGACATTCACAGTTCGTGTTTAACCTACCCAACATTACTCGTTCCAAGTCGACTGCAGCGTGCTGCTGCTGCTGGTTTTGATTGCGACGGTAGCGTCGCTAACCCAACCTAAGTACATACACTAATACACTATTGCGAAAATTTCAACTTCCTCATGGAGATCATTTTCAGGAATTTCACTTGATTTTATGGCCAGCAAAATTGAACTGTACCTTGGCCTCCACCACGGATTAGCTTTGGTGGTAACGCAAATCAAAACACAATGACGTAACAACCCATATCTACCAACATCTACATACCTATGTAAATCATAGAAATGATTGGTTACTCCACTATCTCTAAACGCCTGCACTATGTACTCCGAGACGGGTCTGTTTCTTTGGCTGTAACTGACCTTATAATAGTAATGAAAGGTCAAGACACGACCTGACTGGGATGGTAAGCACAATACCTGAATTCAGAAAGTGACTGAATGAAACGAAGTTTTCTACAAAGTTTGGGTCACCAAAATTAAAAACTTACAAGTGGTAACGACATGTATAATTCTGACTTTTAGACTTGGTTGGAATTAATACTGAAAACTGCAGTGATCTTTTTATGTACATAAACTGTTGCGTATTTGTAGTTCTTTAAGACGCAAAAGTTCCTGTCACTTGGTAACAGAATAATCGCGTCTATGAAAACAATGTATACTCTCGTCAAACTTTTCGTCTTCATCCATATCAGGCAGATTCAAAGCAGAGCCTGTTATTTACATACACAATACATACATATATACATATTCATTTTCAGATCCATCATCCGCACAAGTCGGATTGAATGTTTAATTCGTCATGAAAAGAGCAAAATTGCAATATGCAATCAAGTAAAAAGGTTACAAAGTACGTAAAATTAGTAAGAACATGATACATTTAAAAGAAAATATCATATACACACAGCAGTTCCGAGCAACTATATAAATTACAACATAATAAAGCAAGTTACATATTAATGAGGGTAGCTGCGAATAAATTGAATAAGCAGTCGTGGACAGCCGACAAGGGGTGGTCCTCCAGCTTGGGGGTTGGGCGAGGTGCTAACAACCCCTCCCTGTAAAACATTCATGTTAAGAAATA
>Ga0123352_10000871_pt1 | contig 38195 bp, 29 predicted proteins | sample TergutLab28metaG_FD_89700 | JGI IMG/M metagenome (GOLD analysis project Ga0123352, IMG submission 89700) | Labiotermes labralis P1 segment gut microbial communities from Petit-Saut dam, French Guiana - Lab288 P1 | ecosystem: Host-associated > Arthropoda: Insects > Digestive system > Gut ... | reverse complement strand
CTTGTGAGTACGGTAATGAACCTTCGGGTTCCATGAAATGAGGGGAATTTCTTGACTAGCTGCAAACCAGTTAGCTTCTCAAGAAGGACTCTGCACCATGGAGTAAGTAAGTAAGTAAGTAAGTATTCTATATTTATGGTTTTGGCCGTACATATGTGACGTGCACTCCATTCTTGTGTGTTTTCCACTGTATCATATTTGCATATAAGCACTTGTGTTTATGTTTGAGTGTTCTTTTCAGCTATTTGACAAGTTAAATGGTTTCTCAAAATCTATTGAGTTTGTGAACTGGATGAAGTGTTTTATGTATTTATTCACTAGATCATTTTTAATCACCTGCCAGTTTTCTTGTTTTCATACGTTGCTTGTAAGTTTTTCTCTCTCCCTCTGAAATTTGGTGCAATCGTATAGTAGGTGGTCTATAGTTTGATTCCCGCCATCACATAGGCATTATGGAGACCCTATTAGATTAAAACAGTGCAGGTATGCCTTGGTTTTGCCGTGACCTGTTATGATAGCTGCGAATTTTAGCATTAATTTGATTTTGGTTGTCAGTCTGTCCTTGATGGTCTGGAAGAACCCTTTTGTAGTTCGATCCCATTGGATTTGCCACTTGGCTATGCTCTGGTCTCTCACTTGTTGAACTATTTCACTTTTAGGTATTCTGTTGAAGGATATGTCATCGTTTCTAGCGGCTTCCTTCGCTAGCTTGTCTGCTAGCTCATTCCCGTAGTTTCCTGCATGAGCCTTTATCCAGGAAAATATGATTGTCCAGTTGCATTTCTCGAGTGCAATTACTTTCTTCTTGATTTCTTCTATGAGATAATTGTGATTTTTTGTGTTCTTGAGGGATTGAAGGATGATTCTGCTCTGTGTCTGTACTGTTACTGTTCTTGGAAATTATCATTGGAGTGTATACCTTAATTGATGCACTAAATTACTCTGGATAAATATTGCTATTCCAGATCCGACCCTGTGCTCGCTCTTGCTCCCGTCTGTGAATATGTGTATAGCATGTTCATCTTCTTGTTCTGTGATTCTGACTGAGTCTGCTGGGTGAAGCCAGTCTTTTGGCTGTACTTCGTGGTCAATCTCGTGGACTACGAGATACAGCCAAAAGATTGGCATATATATATATATGTGTGTGTGTGTGTGAATATATTTGTATATACATATATACGAGGGCCGGCTGATAAGTTTTGCCTCCACTTAAATAGAAAATGAATGGGAAAAGATATTTTAATGGGGGAAAAAATATATGCCTACATCAATTATTTTCAAAGCCCCAAAATTATTTTTCTACAAAATCACCATTCATTTCAATACACTTCTGCCAACGCTGCACTAGTTTTTGAAATCCGCCCTTTAATTTTTTTATTATTATTATTATAAAGAAACCATTTCCTCACTGCAGACTTCACCTCTTCATCACAGCTCAACTGCTGGCCCTTCAAGTGTTCCTTTAGTTTTGGGAACAGGTGGAAATCACTTGGAGCCAGATCTAGGTTATACACCTTCTTTTTCAAAATGTTCCAGGAGTTCCCAAGAAATGTGAACCCTTTCAGCTTTCACTTCATCAGACAGCATGTGCGGTACCCATCTGGCACGAACTTTTCGGAATCCAAGAACACCAATAATGTGTCCCACTCTCTCCTTAGAAACTCCTAATGTGACAGCAATTTCTTTTTGTTTGATGCGACGATTTCCACGTATCAATTCTTCAATGCGATCTTGATGAAGCTGACCACTGGCAGTCACAGGCCTTCCACTTCCTGTTCTGTCACTCAAACCTGCTTGCCCCCAATTCTCCGTCTTTGAACTGCCTTACCCAGCGTCTTACTGTACTCACATCAACACAGTGATCACCATAAACGGCTTGCATTCATCTGTGAATTTCAGTTGGAGGAATCTTTTCCGCAGTTTAGAATTCAATAACAGCACACTGTTTGAACCGAATGTCCGAAAACTCTTCCATTTCAACGTGCACTGGGTTAGGACTGTATGCATGTGTGTGTTCAAGGTGAAGTATGATGGAAGAGAGATACCATATGACTAAACAGAACCGCTTTTATCCAGATATGTCCAATGTAAATAAAAATTTTACAGTGGAGGCAATACTTATCAGCCCACCTATGTATATGTATGTATGTATGTATGTACGTACGTACGTACGTATGTACGTATGTATGTATATATACACACATAAACATATATACATATATATATGTATGTGTGTGTGTGTGTGTGTGTATATATATATATCACGGCTTCAAAGGTGTTATAAAGATAAAAATATTCTGTATTCTTCAAGGAATATAGCCCTAACACATTTTTATTCTCTCTCTATTGTTTAATTACCAACCTGCATAAAGAAGGAGCTGTTATCAACCCCTACAACCTGCAGATATAAACATTTGAGGGCAAACAGTTATCCGCTGGGGCCACAGATTGTACATGAGCAGAAAATGGTCTACGTTGGTATGGACAAGCAAAAATGATACACCAATATCATTTTCAGGTGCAACAAATTGAAACACTGTGTCAACATATATGCTCATTCAATTGCACACAAAGTTCACATCAGGCAGACACATGCTGCCCCTTCCCTTGTAACACCCACTTACACCCACCCTTCTGGTGCTGAGAATTGTAAAGTAATAGTAAAAAAAATTTTTTGGAATAACACAGGAAGTAATATGCTCTACCAGTTATTAGTGCAGACCCAGTCTCAAACCTGATTCATATTATGTGCATGTTCACAGGCAGCAACCATTTACAGAAAATGCATCTGTTCATGCCAACAGTCCCGCCCACAAAACAGAGCACACACAAAGCGCTGTTGTTCTTGGAAAGGATACCTGCACCAAAAATAGTACCAAATCAGTATGAAGTTTCTGAACATGTTTAGAGCATAATGAAAAATGCTAGAGGACTACAAGAACATTCAGTGTCAGCACAACCAAAGTGTCAATGGACTACATTTCCCAATGTACAAGAGCAAATGCCCGGTTTATTCATATCACAATGCTGACCCTACATTATAATTTACACCTAGCAGTGTAAAATAAGTGCCACATGCCCAGCACATATACACTTAGCAACTCTGGAATCATACTCAGTAATAAGAAGTCATGCTTCTCACAACACCAGTCAAAAACAAGAGCACCCCACCTCATATCTTGCATTATTCAGATGCATTAGAACTCGCCGCAGAACCACAGTCCTTTACTGCAGAATCACTTCCATCGCCATGACAATCATTAATAAAGTCTTGAGGAATGCCATAATGAGTATGTGGATTTGGTAGGATTCCTGGGTCTTCGCCAAGAATCCGAAATTCCACTGCTGGAGTCTCTACATTCAGGTTCCTTTCCTTTGCGTATAAATCTTCCCATGTGAAGAGCAGTGGCATTGTTCTTTTTGGGTCGAATGGACCAAAATCTATTATCTGTATCTTGTTGCTTGATTGCCTTACAACATCAAAAGTGTCTGAAAAGCAGTTACAAATATGTCATCACACATTCACACAAAATAATTCCTTTCACATCAGAAACATTCGTATCAACTGCAAAAAGGTTCAAACTACCATTTTCAGAGTGCAGTAAGGAAACTGATAACTAACTCCACATAGCACAATACATCATGAGGAGCAGACAGTTGCTCAACCATGGTAATCAATAAAATGCCTACCCTTCATGCAACCCTTAAGGTTCCTTACTGTGACCAGAAAACCCTGTCTGATATACAGCTTGATAATTTGTGACTTAAAATCTGTATCAAAACTCAAACCCAAACTTAAAATTACTGAGCACAACTTCCAGCAGCAGCATCTCCTTCACATCAGATTATCTGCTTATTATCATTATCACTGTTATCATGATTCGATCCTGAAAACCTTACAGTGATGGTTAATCAACAAACAGCAAATGGTATGCCAGTCTTCTCAGACATAATGCTGTGTTGCTGGGACAGCGCTTTGTGGCATTTTGAATAAACACAGTACCTCCAAGCTTCAAAAAAAAAAGGCAGCATGTCCCTTCAAAAAATCGGGAACCACGCACCCAATTTGACAGTGGCACGTCCCAGAAGGCCAGAACCCTCAATGTGACATTCACAGAACTCACAACAAACATTCTCATCACGTGCTTAGTTACCTCCACACTATAAACTTAACGCTGCTACACTGCAAACCATGACTGATGATTCATAAAAATACTTTACAGTATTAATCCAATTCTGATAAAGCAACTAGATGCACTAATTTCTCAAATTTATTTTTGGAATAAAAATCTACATTTTGGACAATTCCTCTGTCCATCATTAACAGTTTCTCACTGTACACACAGCAATGGTATATGTCATACAGCATGAGAGCATCATCAGGATGTTCCATCCTGATGATGCTAGCAAGCTGTCAGCAAACCTGTATGACATATAACATTGCTGTGCATACAGCAGAGGAACTGTCCAAAACATGCAGATTTTTATTCGAAAAATAAATTTGAGAAATTAGTGCATCCAGTTGGTTTTATTATAAGAATTTATCACAATGCACGGTCACCTGAACGTCATATTAATCCAATATTTATGATGTGGGACTCCAGAAAACTCACAGCAGCTACTGTCCTGGTAGAGAACAAAATGAGAAACAGGGTAGTAAGAGGGAGCCTAACCACAATGTACTGCAATGCTCAGTTTTACATTTTGTATTCAGATCCATTTAACTGGTACTAAATACGTGATGCAAACAAGTAATTCCTGGACTGAGTGTGCTGCTACCATGAACTCCTACTAACATACACAGCAAAGTGTGCTCACTCACTGCAAGCTTGGAATAAGGCAGTAGTTCATGTGATGGTTGAGTTATGTCCTGTGCAGTCAGAGTTTGTGCTGTTCCACCAGCAGTTTTGTCACACCCAGATAATAGCAGAAATGAAAGAACAGTGTCTGCATCAAATTCTGCTGGAATGGGCACAAATGCTATGGAAACTTTCAAATTGTTGAAATTAACTTTTGGAGTGCAGGCAAGAAAGGAACACAAGTTTTTGAGTACCTTCCAAAGTTTAAAAGTGGTACTGGAGATGGTGAATGCTCAGAATATTCAAGGATGGCAAAACAGTTGAACTTGTGGAAAGTCAAGGGACCTTTCTCCAAAAACATAAGAATCATTACCCACGCAACTGCTAATATGTTCAGAATTTCATTTGGATCACACAAGAGTATTTTTAAAGACAATCTAAATTACTACCAAATTTCCACTCTGCCTGCTAAGTGAGAAATAGGAGGATTGTGTCAACAAATGCCAGGACCCTCAAGAGAGTCTAAGACAGACCCAGCATTCCCTTCACAGATAATCACAGGTGATATTATGCAGAAATGCCTTCATCATCAGGGTCAAGCACTGCAAGAAGACTGTCTGATCCTGCGTATGAAGGCAACATGACCCTTTGGAACAATGGGTGTTTCTTGCCTAATGACACAGCATTACATCCCTGAAAAACCTGCATCTCAAGATTAAACTGATTTATACTGCTACTCACAATTAGGTATAGGGAAATTTCCTCTTATATTTTCTGTAAAAAACTTCGTTATTTCTTCCATGATCTGGTATTTTCTTTGAGCCAAGTGTACATAATACACTTTATAGTCACGCTGAGAAATAGCTGCAAAAGAACAGCAGATTAAAACACAGAGTTCATTTCCATCCACAACAAACTCTAAATAAACAGTACTCCAAATAGTGTCCACTAAAATTGTCACCTGGGCTGTAACACTGTGTAATCTGGTAGCCTGCTACTAATGATTCAGAAAAGGCTGCTAACTCCATCTTCAGGGAAGTACCGTAAAGATGGAGGAAGGAGGCTCCTCCAAAATACTGCTGTTGAGATACCATACTAAATAGTGCCACATCCTACTATAATTGATATAAATCCCTTCACCATGACAACAGTATGCAACTAAAACTGTTGAACCTTCCTGGTCTTCTGTTTAACTGGGAAAGCCAAACATATACCACTAGAAATGGCAAACTACCTCACAAATTGTGTTCTGATTGACCACAAGTCTTGAAGACTACAGACGAGACTGAATGATAATAAGACGCATCTCAGAGAAAAATAAGTTATGAGCAAAAGAGGTGGATTTGAGTGGCTCAGAACCATACCCAATGCTGAGATGTGCTGTTCATGGTGTTGAACAGAAACAGTTGAGGTGGTGGTCAGTTAACAGTAATGTTACACATTCTTGATAACTACTTGTACTCTATACATACCTATCAATTCCTGCTTGCAAACAAAACAGCGAAATTCATTTCCTGGGTCTACATTTTGCCATTTCTTGAGGACAATACAACTGTTCATACTTTCTGGAGGTTGCTGCTGCTAAAAGTGAGAAAAATGAATGTTTTATATTCAGATAAACTTGACCCTGAGTATCTCTTGTTCAAGCATGACCCACAATAAATATTTAGCAATTTCCTTACCATGATACATGTCAAATCCTTTACAAGTAAATCAGAACTCTTTAAAAGAAGGTAGACATCCTCAATCGATGTGCATCTCAAGGATTTTGTAGATGTTATCCATGCTGCATCCTGTTAACAAAATGCACTAATATGATACAGGTGTCATACCTAGATGCAGAATTCCTGTGCTGACTAAGAAAGGGTAAACACATAGATTATATAGCCCATTCAGAACTGGTACAGGAACTCAATTGGGCACATGTCAGTCAAAGCAAAGAAATATCAGTTTTTTGCCTAGTAATGTATACTAAAAAGAAATCAATTCTCCATATTTCACATTTACACTGTTTATCAAATCACTAAAAAAATTTTAAAACAGTATAGATGCAAAAACATAATATGCAACACTGTAATAGAATGGCATATGTATTTAAAGCATGTACAACACATTAATAATGTACCAGTGCAGCACTGGCTTCCAAGTTAGAAAATCACAGCATAATGGTATTGCATTCAAAGGTTGGCAGTGGACAATGTAACACTGGTGTACAGCACTCAACACATGGATATATAAAGAAATTTTAACATGAGAAGCACTCACCCAAGGTGGTTGCAACAGAAATCATACTAATGCACCTCATACACTATAATGTAAACGCATGGCAACTGTCTTAGCAGTACAGATACAATATCCAAGGTGTAACATGGAGGACAGACTATACCAGCATCTGAATTGAGTGAATGAGGATAACCACGTGAACTCTCAGTCATGCTAGCCAGCCAGTAAGCTGACCAAGATTTGCACTAGGCACCTCCCAAATACAAATCCACATCTTTACTAGTAAACCAGCCTGTTCATTATATTTAACTTATACAAGGCCTGTACTGAAAGCCGTGGGTGACAACACATTGCACATTATAGTGAAAGCTGTATACCAGGCTGGTGGTGCCATTCCTCTCAAACCTGACTAGTCCAGCACACGCCTACCGTAATATAGCCACAAACTACTCTGACAAAATGGCTGTCAACTGTGTTTTTGTTTTGCTGGCATTCTGTCACTGAATTTCTAACAGAGGAGAATAATTCAGCTTCAGAATCTGTCAACTGACTTCATCATTTTTATGGAGAAATTTGCATGGGTGCCAGCAGTGGGTGGCATTGGATAAAACACTGCAACAATGGAAACACCAACACTGGAAACTGGCCTTGATCAACCGAGGACTGCTAGCACAAAACGCTGATGCACTCATCAAAGACAACCAAAGAGTGATGGCTAGAGAAATTTAATGTTTTGTGAACCGTGCATCATGAAACATTAGTGTAATAAGAACTAAGAGGATGCACTATTTACTTTCAATTTATTTGATGATTAACCTCTACATGTTTCGACCAGGTTTACTGCTCATCATCAGGAGGTACTAGTCTGTATATACAGCAATTGGGATGTATCATGCTGGAAATAATAGAAATATTTAAAAGTACTTAAGTATATATACAATGTCACTAAAAAGCATAAAACATTCATTATAAATAAAATTTCCAGAATATGTTAAAAGGCTGGAAAAATCACAGCACTTGTTGGATCGGGACATACAAAGTGCTGTAGATGATAATGACTTTCAGACTCCGAAATGTTTGTTGCCAATGAGTTCCCTACTTGCTAATATAAAAACCCAAAACAGCATGTATCAGTGTGGCTTCACAGTTCATTGAAAGAAACGTTACTGAGGGTGATCATTTCCTACTGAACGTCATGACTGTATTGCTGGCTTCAGGGGCAACCAAATAGTACGGCCGAAATTTTGTTCCCAATACTCCCTACAGTCTAGAGTCTTCCCCCTGACACCATCACCTGTTATCAACTCTGGCACTATAAAATGATATGGCTACCCATAAAGCTGTCTGAATGTGGTTGCAGAATGCTGAAATCAACATATTCAAGCTCATACAGTGCTGGAAGAAACGTGTGTAGATCACAACAGGGTTTTATTGTTGGAAAAGTTATCCAAATTTGTAAGTGTACCATTGTTTTAATGCAATACATGGGCCCTATTACTTTCACTACAGTCCTCTACTCAGTGCAAATGGCTGTCATACCAATGGAGCACTCCAATTCAGCTTGATGAAGACTTCGCCTCCAAGTTTGTTGATCCCATCCTTGAGGGCTTTGCTGAGCACAGGAAAACTTGGTTGCTAGAACAAGAGAAATTACAGTACAGCATGTAAGGTATGAAACTGTCATGACAATGAGGGTTAAGGTTATGGTCATTTGAAAGTGATGTTACATAATTTGTTAAAACAGGTGGCAGGGGGGTGGGTGGGTGTGTGTGTGTGTGTGTGTGTGTGTGTGTAAATACAGACATACACCTCAAACCATGACATGTGCCCCACTGTGTCATTTTCGCTCATAGAGTAAAACCAAATTTTCTAACAACAAATAAAACAAATTTGGTTTACAATACTTGCTGCTGTCATGGTGCCACCAACAAAATGTGGGAATCCTGAAAAGTCTACAGACTTCTACCCGATCTGAAATGGTGTGATAAAGGTAGACAGTGGTGTGAATTACATGATCAGTTACAATGTGGATTTAATTCCGCATATTAAAACTCCAAAAATAGACTATTCAGTCCTTAATATCTGGCACATAGCAAAAAGTTTTATACTATAAGAGCTTAAGAACACCATGCCCAATTCACCTTTATTTCAGAGCAGACTTCTTCAGTATGGTCCAAATCCAGACAATCACCTTCATGATCAGAGTATTTGTTTGCGGTACTTATGCAGGCTTCTTCTGGAAGAACAAGGGTTGAGTCCTCCAACAAATAGCTGACAACATTATCACACATTGGGATCACAACTGATTTTGTAGCATGTTCCTTGAAAAGATGATACCAGTTTGGAAAGGAACATGATTTCATATCTGATGTAAGTATTATCTGCAATAATAACAAGGTTATACATAATGTTAAATATATGAAGTTATAAGAACAATGGTTCTTCAGAAATTACTGATTTTGTCTGCCACTTCAAAAACATAAAGATGCCAAATTACCACTACTTGAAGATGTAAATGAGGAGTGCACAGTCTCACATATTCTTAGTCTTGACACTAAATGGATGTGAGTTGTATACTTCACACAATGGTCACTTTAGCCACAGGCAATTAGACCCTAAGTTCACTGGTCCTGTCCTGGTTACCTTGTATGAAGTCTAATGGAAACCCTCTACTAATACTACAGGCAGCTGGACAAATCACTTGCACTTAGTGCAAAACAATGGTCTAGAACCTGAATATTTTAAACAGTTTTATGTAATACAGCATGTTATATGTAACATGTGTTGCATTACACACAAGGTTTGCCTCATTCATAGCATCATAACAACCTACAACTGATTTTTCAACTTGGAGAATGTTGATGGTTTTCCAGTTCCCAAACACATATGAGAAGTTGCCTGTATATTTCAATTAACACACATCTCCTCAGGCATAATGCCATGTTTTGGCATGTATACACAAAAATTTGTTAATATGCTGTTAACCACAGAAGTTCTGAATTATTTGACATTACATTACTATAAAGTACTTGTGAATGAACTGTGGCATTCCTTCCAAAGGTTTTGAGATTCACAACTCCATAAATAGGTCTGGAACTTCCATTTGAACAGTGAAAAGCAATGAAGGGATTAAACCGGTGAATAGGTTATTCAAGTTTTCCATCGTCAGAATATAATTCTTACACAGACTATACATTAAATTCCACTTTATATTTTAACATCTCCCCTTGGTAAATTGTCTCATTGTCGTTGATATTGCAATATAGGTTCGAATCTCGACTTTGCGGCAGGTTATGCTCTTTTGATTAACGTGCTTTTCTCTGGTCGTCCAAGTGAATGCAATTATAATATTTTCAGGTACAGCTACTTCTCTGGACAGCCTTGTTCATGTATAATTATCCTATAATACACAAATGCACACACACATACTCATAGACACGGACTCTATGCAAGTGTAACAAAATACATGCATCCACTAATGGAACCGGGGTACCTAAAGTAACAAATACATCAACATTAAGTCTGTCAAATATATCGAATTAGTTTGTGGAATAAAGATTTTAAAGTGCCAGCTATCGTAACAGGTAATACGCACACGTCTCAACTTAGAAGTGGTTCGTGTGTTTGCATTTACCATTTTTAAAATCTGAGGATTTGCACTGCACTATAAACACGAACTTTAAATATCAGTTCACCAAATCATGCAACAACTGGGTGAATGTAGGAATAGTACTTCCTACACTGCCCTTGTTAATTGAAAATCACACGTTCCGTTATACGACACGCACATGACGGCAGTTTCCCACACCATTATATGGAGTCTCTCTGTCTTAAAAACCAAAGATATTCACCGCGTGTGTCATTTTAACGCACGTATACAATGTGAGTGCGATTCTTACATGTAAGGTAAATGCAGGAACGAAGACCAAATTTTCGTGACTACATTCACTTTAGTCACCTGGCATTCATTATGTTCTCGTGTAATGAAGAAAACGTAAATAGAGCGAAAAGAAGTGTTTTCAGAGCACGTGGGAGCGCGGTTTGCTGAGGAACGTTTGACGCTTTTCTTACGAGGGTTAAAATCTCGTGTACTTATCGGCCGTATTAAAGGTTCATATAATTATTATCATAAATCTGGGCTACTTGGCGGTGAAGGCGGCTCTGTCCACACTGTATGCTATTGAATCAACGTATTGTGTTATTTATTTAAAGTGTGCTGTATGTATCATTACTGTATACAATGTTTCTACCTGCATATGTTAAAAAGAATGTTTTTGGACCTAGGCTTTTGAACCCCCATTCTTAGGCACCCTTTTCATTTGTCCAAAACGATGTTACAAGTAGTGTACCAACGCATCGAAAGATGTGACATGTTTTCACAAAGTGGCATAGGGTTCCAACACTGTTGGCACGTAAAGTTGTACAGTTTTTCTGCTTTATAATTTTCTCGTCTTTGCAATCACGATTCACGATTTATGTGGCAAGAATTCGGATATAAATTTTTACGAGCATTGTACAGTAATTAAAACTTACATTTTACTGTCACAGTTTAACTGGGCTGACAGCCATGTTAGGTGGTTCCAGTTAAAAAATATCAGATCCCTGCTGGCAGAGTCAGAGTGGGTCTTCGAAACACTGTAACTAGAACCACCTGATGTGGCTGTCAGCCGGAGAAGAATTTACAGAATTCAGTCATTTGAAAGTTTGACAACATAATGCGATCAAAAATTTTTTTACACAGCTAACAAAACAAACACAGGGACAAGAACTAACCTTAGTGACACAGTTTACCAGTGTTTTGAATTTGTATAATTGTTGTGTACAAAAAATATTGCAAGATAAACCTCATGCAAACCTGAAAAGGGAACCTGTTTTTTATATTATTTATTTTATTTAACATTAAGTTATATAGTAGTTGGGTTTTTAATTATGAGAAGGAACCTGTTGTGTTTGGTATGATCAATGCTATTGCCAGTCATGTATCTCATGAAACAGCTATTGATACATTTTGTCTTTTCCTGTCAGTCTTTGAAGAGGAAGTCTTAACCATATTAAGTCACTGTCCGAAACCTGCAGAACAACTCTTGCATACAAATATGATCTAAAATATCATGTCTGGTAGAAAACTAAACTGCCTTTAAGAGTATGTGAATTGTAATATTTGAATAAACTTTGCTTTACTTTCAGTTCTACTTTGAAAGATGGCATTAAAGCCTCCAGATGCGGAATATGTGCTGAGAGAGGAGACAACTGTCCACAGCTTGTTGTTCATGGGAGAAAAGCTTCTTGCTGGAAGTGAAGATGGTAAAATTTCAGAATGGAACCTCACAACATTTCGCAAAGAAGAAACGGTGCTTAATGCAGGAAAATCTGCATGTATGGCCTTGAAATTACTCAGTAATACTCTTGTGACACAGGAAAGGAAAGGCCAAATAAATTTATGGACACCTCAAGAATCCTCATGGAGTGTATCTAAATTTGTGCAACTTGATTACTATGGATTTAGTAGAATTGACGTTGCAGAGGATCAAGGAGGAATTGTTGCATGTCCGAAGAAGAATTCAGATGTTGAAATTTATTCTTTAAAGTCTCATTCTAAAATCTTATCCTTTGAAAAAGATGATAGTGTCACACTGGGAGAAATAATGGCACTGAAGGTAATCCATGTCCATTCAGAGCCATACCTCTTAGCGACATATGAGAGTGGAGATGTGTATTTGTGGGATTTCAGAAATCAGCGTGCAGTGAGTAATTTGAAATGTGTTAATTGTCTGACTGCTGTAGACTTCAGTGAAATTACTATGAGCGGAGTATGTGGTGGTGTATCCACTCATCTGGAGTTTTTCAAGATTGACAATACTTGCAGTCTTGTCAGAACACTAAGTAAGGGCATAATTAACCCCGGTATTAGTAGCATAAAGATACGTCCTGATAACAGACTTGTGGCCTTAGGGTGTTGGGATGGACGTTTACGACTTTTCTCTTGGAAATCTTACCAGCCTTTGGCAGTACTGACAGAACATTCAGCAGAAGTCAATGACATCGCCTTCTCTACAGGGCGTGAAGTAAATTTCATGGCAGCAGGTGGAAAGGATAGAAAAATCTCTCTGTGGAATATATATAACACTCCATCTTCATAAGACTATGTAAGTCTGAGCTTCACCCATTACATCAGAAGAAGAATTTCCAGCAAACTGAATAAAATTTATATGTAACACATCCCCCATTGCACTGTATTCAATAAATATAGTTAAAATACTGTCTAGCACAACACAGTTGCACTTCTCTTAGGTTACTAGTTTCAGCCTGTCAGGCATGCCTTTATCAAACTAAACTGCCTGCATTCCTTGTTTAAAAAAATTGTTTTTAATATGCTATTGTTTTTCATCCACTACATCATATTTTAACATATGCTGTATGACATTTTTGGAATGGGAATGAGATCCCTAGCCCAAATAAAAATGTAATGCTTTTGTATGGTTCTTTCATCAAGTTCTAGACGTAATATAGGTATGATGATGGCCCAGCTGATGATACGAACACTAGTAACCTAAGAGAAGTGAAACTGTGTTGTGCAAGACTATATTTTAAACATATTCATTTAAAAAAATTACAGTAACTTAATAATCAACATTCCAAAAAGTGTACAAATTTATGTGGGATGCTGTACTGAATCACTGTTACTATACATGCAGTGTGTCCAGATGTCCACAACATTCCTGTTCACAAACCCCTTGTAATGGTAGATTTTGTACAATAAAACAACTTTTCCAGTGTGGTGACTTTAACAAAAAAGAAAAGTGAGTGCAGTGTTTCTTTAATGTGCACTATGTTTAGTCTCACATGTAAATCTCTGATACACTATACCAATTGTAGTCTGTACAGTTATAATAAATATAATTCTTGAACTAGTTAAAAAAAACTGAATGAAAGCATTTAATTAAAACACACTTCTGAGCTTGAGGACACCAGTTCAGGGGGAGAAATATAAGTGCAATCCAGAAAGGAAAATGTAGAATTTGAACACAGTATGTTAGGAAGGCCCACGAACAATTTGTGCCAACTTATGAACAGTCATGTACGTAACATTCTTCCAAACCACAGGACAGTCCAGCAAGTAATTCTGTTTGGATTTTAAATTTCCTTGTTGATTGTTGGCAATGGGCCATGACACTAATTAAACTACGGTACCAAACCCCCCCAGTGAAATGTTCATCGTTTCTCTTGAGCACAGTATGTTTGAACTTGGAAGGAAAAGCCTTAAATGAAGCTAAGAATAAAATAATTTGTCCAGAACCACTGAAATTGGTTACAAAAAGAGGAAGAAATTTTAAATGAAGCAAATATTCATTTCACTACAGGTCCTTTTTTCTTTTCTGGCCAACGAAGTTTCCAAGTTGAAGCGTGGGAGTCACTTAGCAGCGAGGGAGGCTGGTGGGTGGAACACTGCAAGAATGCTCTGCTGTTGCAAACTGTGCCAGTGCTGTTAGGTTATTCACCAGCAATAGACTAATAAAGCACTACATAAAGTTACTATGTGAAAAACTGTTCATATAAGAAATGACAGTGAAATAATACACATACTCTGTAAACTGCCAAAAAAAAAAAATTCATAACTAAACTCAGCACACCATGTAGTTTTCATTCTCAGTGAACTCGGTTATTTGCAGCCTTCCAAACCTCAAACCTTCCCATCAACACTTACCCCACACAGTCTTCTCCCATTTTGAAACCTTAACACTTTTTCAGCAATTCAGAATTACATTACATACAAAATTAAGCCAGCAATTTTACATTGGGACATTTTCCCTGCAACCATATTACATGCACAAATCAGTACTAATCTGTTGCACTGTATTATTTATTGGTCGGTCAGTTCTCCACATCTCAGCCTGACCTGATAGGCCATCTTCACAGCAGTGTTTGGTCCATACCCCCCCCCCGCCGTTTACTTCCTACTCGTAGCATATTCATGCACAGTGCACACAATACTCACCTAACATCTGGTATGTATTATGTCATCTACTGAAAAATTTTTCTTATTCATTTTCCACTTCACCTTCAAGTTCTAATCATATGTTGGGATGCAACATACAAATTCCATAATTTAATACTGTACTTACTGCAACTTATTGTATTTAAACCATTATCTATTATGACGTCAATTTGAATCATATGTGAGAACTCTTTAATAGTCAAATTAAAAACAAATGCTGCACACATTACAGACGTCTCCCTGAAGATTGCCTCTTTAAGTCAAACCAAAACATGCCAGAGAACTAACGAACAAATAATACACTGCAACAGTTTGGTATTGTTTCTTTTTGAATATGCCAACTATCTTGACCTACAGCATTTTAACAACCATTTCACCCACAAATCTGTGGTCTGTTAAATGTATGCCTACCTGCCTCCACTGTGAAAAAAAATTATGAATCTGCAAATATTTGGAAGAGGAAGGAGAGCACAAGGTACATCTGTTCTGCCAGAGAACAGTGTGAAGAGTGGAACAGCATTTTGAACAGGAAAATGAAACAGTGTATTTAACTCTTAAATAATTTATTTGCAAACTTCTGTGAAAGTTCATGATTCAGTTCTTGACAAGTATTTCCAGTCTTTGAGAGCCGGCCAGTCCAATCCATGTACACCATGGCAAGATCACAGACATATGACAGACACATTTATTGGGCCGCATCATGAACCACTGCAGTTGCAACGTAACCACAGTCTGACATGTACAAAGCACCTATTTACATTATGTACACAAAACACATGTAAAATTTTGATGATCTATGCTTACAGATAAGGCATTATGGAGTTATCATTCAAGCAGGAATTCAAGAGGATGTAGAACACTCTTGCAGCTCATGATATTGACATGCAGCCCCAGTTCACTGTTTGCGATACTCGGCACAGCTGGATAAAAAATCATACCACAATCTAAACAGCCATCACTTTTCCTATGGTGAGTGTTCTTCCACTCACACACTCACACTATTAGCATTCACTATATGGTGGCAATACCACTGTTCTGGAGCTATAAGAATCATGTGGGTAAAGCTGGTGGTGATCTGACTGCTGAAGATGACACACCACTGTTTCACCATTCAGCACAGCAACTGTGCGGGCATTTTCACCAGAATATATATAAGCACTGGGGTTGGGCGGATGCCTGGAAAGCTCGGTTGGTGTTCGCAACCCGGATGGAGCCAGGCCACAGAAATCCACCTCCTCCAAGTCCCTGTCCAGACCTGGGTGATAACAGGCATGGTCCTTGAGCTGATGCTTCAGTGCTGCATCCAAGCACGAATGGAAGTTCCGGTCAGCAGCAGGACTATAGGGGATCAGGGGGCGATGATCCCCATAGCTACGTGATGACTGTCGACTTACGTCACTCTGTCTCTTGCCATCCTCATCACTCATGTCCGACACCTGGATCTCACTCCGTTCAATCTCTTCATACACTGGATCATCGTCTGGGTGCCCTGCTGATGATGGGATAGGGTGGGTATAAGAGTGGGTGTGTGCAAGAATATGTCCATGAACATGTGGCCTTCCCTCGCGTATTTCTGTGTAGGTGTGATTCCAAGGACTGGTTGAACGTAGAAGATTGTTTGACTTTTTGGCTGTGCGTACACCATGCTGAGTGTGAAGATTGGGTGGGTGATGAGGTGCCAAACTCTCCCCATTCTGGTCCACTGCAGTATAGTCCTGCTCACGGTCCTGGCAACATTCAGTCATGCACTCACTGTCGGTGGGGCCCACACCTTTCTCTGTGACTGACAGATTGTTGGTGATACCCTGATGGTAGTCTGGAGGCATGTAGGGCTGACGGCGCGTGTCTTTGCTATTGTTGAGGCTCCGAAGATTATTCAGGCTGTTCAGTGTGGTTGTATTGTGTGAGCGAGGGGAATCCTCCTGCTCAGAACCTCCATGACCCGAATCTCGGCTGTATGACTTAAACGAAATGTTCTAAAGAAAAAACAAAAAAATTCTATCACAATACAAGTTGACAATTTATACTTGTGTTAGTTACGACATGGAACTGCATACACACAAACATTTCAGTTTCAAAGACTTCTGGGACCTCAAACAGAGCAAACACAACCTATGTTTGTTTTTGGAACACATGGTACACATTATATTAGAATCATCTATGAGAAGCAGCTATCAAACCCAAAAAATTCTTTATGTGACACCATAATGTGGCTCAGCCTGCAATAATAGTGTTGACAGTACAGATCCACCTATGTCCTACCAATGTATAGGCCACCATATTGCAAAATAATAAATATGTAGTATACTTGGCAGTAATAATGACACAGTTACTTTCATACCACATGCATGTTGCAATTATTTTATCACAGTACAGCATTCAATACAGGTTACTGTAAACAGATCTAACTGCTGAGATCATCATTTTCTCAGTCTCTGTTTTGCACAACAAAATATAATCAGGTAGTATAATATATCCAGATGTACCCTGTGGTATTTTTGGAAACAAGATGTACAGTCAATTTCATATCCCGACAGGGAAAAGAGATTTTCTGTTTTCTCCAAAACATGCAGACTAGTTTTGGGGCCCACCCAGCTTCCTATTCAGTAGGTACCATGGGGTCTTTCTCCAGGGGTAAAGCGGCTGTGGAATGATGGTGACCACCCATTTCCATCTAGTGCAGATGTTAAGAATCACTGGAGCTAATCCTCCACTCATGCTTACATGGTGTGTACAGGGACAACTGTACTTTCACTGTTACTAGTACAATGTGTTGACAAAGCCTGCAGGCAGCTTAAACCACAGAAGTAACATACTTGAGTCCAATGTCATAATCGCTCTGATAGGATGTACTGGTCTTACTAATGCTCCAGGGAAATGTACCAAATAATGTGGCATGCCTACTACACTTACAGTCATGGAAATGCGACCCAACTGTGAGCAGGTAATGGGTGATTTTTTGAGAGATAAGACTTCCAAGAGTGCACTGTCAATTTTTGAGTTGTATTTTCTGAGAAACAAATAGCTTTTTGCCAATCTGGGTGGTGTCACTTCCCAGTTAACAGCAATGAATATGAAATATGGCACTTAACAATAAACACACATACTCTAAGCTGGATGCAAACCCTCACACATGACTAGAGAACCATGTTTAAGGCTAGTACCACACTGGCTTTTGGCCTTGAGATGTTGACGAATCTCAGCTCCTATCTATGTGCACAATCCAGACAGCTCAGCAAGCAATGCAGCTGTAAGACACAGTCTACAAAACTACAGGCAAACAGACAAGGAAATGGTTGATCCTACCCCATATCCATTCCTTCTTCAGCTGACTCTTTTCTCTATTTAACCCCTTCCTCTGGCTGTTCATGAGCATTAGATGACTTTTATTTTTTCAGATTACAAAATTTTGACATGTGGCACTATATACCTTGAGCATGTGGTGTAACACAAGTTCCATATGTACCCACATACTGCACAATTTATCATGGCAGGCATAAATAAAGTAATGGATTTCACTCCTCTAGGTACAACCGTTCTCTCTTACAAACTGAACAATTTGGCCACCTAGAAATCCAGGTATAAGAAGTCAAAGAAAAGGTACCAATGGAAAGACGACGAAGGGAAGATGATTAGAGGTATAAGGGAGCTGTCAAGACAGAAGTGCTGTATTTATTTGTGGGCAGACTCTAAACAATCCATGACAAAGCATGACTCTGACCAGTAAACACAAATGGTGCTTCAAAACCCTAAGTAAAACAATACTGAACGACTGGCCATTTAAAATATGATACTACTACTGGTTTGTGTTTAGGAAAGAAAACATCTTATTGTGAACACATATATTCCTCTAGTTCACTGCACATGGTAGATCCAAGTTCCTCCAACACAGACAAAACTGACGTTCCTACTGTACATCTAATCTCAGTACTCAGGTGATGCTCACATTGGTTAGAGACTTGCACTGTATGAACAGAACACAAAGTAACTACATACACATGAAACACTAGGACACATGTCAGGACTACTACAAGACAGAAAGATGTAATTGGAAACTGAAGCCAAGAAAACACTTCATAAAACATGTCATGTTCTAAGGCACAACAAAGAAGAATCTTGAATGTAAGCAATCTGCTATATATTATGCTCTTGTCTTAAGAATTTTTATCTTTCATGCCTCCAATTAAGTGCCTACTCTGGTAGTTTGTCATACTGCATCGGTACTGAAGGGTATTTCATGCACAGTAGCTGTCACAGTGCATACAGAATGGGCTGAACTGGGGCTGGGTGAACACACAGCATAAGAATGGACTGAAATGGCACTGGCTGAACAGTGAATAAAGAATGGGCTTAACTGGGGCTGACCAAACAGGGTGTATAAAGAATGGACTGAACTGGGGCTGACTGAACAGAGCGTAAAAAATGGAGTGAACAGAGGCTGACTGAAAACAGAGCATAAAGAATGGACCGAACTGGGGCTGACTGAACACAGAGCATAGAGAATGAACCGAACTGGGGCTGGTTAACACAGAACACGAAGAATGCACTGAAATGGAAATGGGTGAACAGAGCATAAAGAATGGACTGAACTGGGACCAGCTGCACACAAGGCATAAAGAATGGACTGAAATGGGGCTGACCAAACTCAGTCACCATATTGCACTTGTTATCAGCTTTTAGATTCAAGTCCTAAACTGGACCAGGTCTATTAGAAATAATCCCTTTTGGTCAGTTAATTATAAAAGGGGATTTCGGCTTGTAGAATAGAGATAGCTAGAGATGAGAGTAAGACACAATGAGACTGTGGAGACATCAGTCACCTGTCACGTTGAACGGGGTTCTGGAGCTTGATGTTTCTAGGGGAACTCTAGACTTGACACTTCTGAGGATATAACTCCACAAGTGGAAACTGCCACAGGACAATACCCCAAAACGTTCACTGAGCAGAGACGAAGTCCCCCTACAAGTGCCTAAATTAGCACAGCAAATAAGTTTTAGATTTTCAAAAAGATGAATCTGGTCTATGGGGTTTAGATTTTTAACCAATAGAATGATTTTGTATATTGGAAGGGGAATTGGAGAGTGAGATCTGTGACAAGTGACTCAAGCTATTAATTAGATCAATCAGTTCTTTGCCACTGGAGTAGTGAGGCTGCAAACACTGGTACACCTCAACATTTTGGAGTTTCACATCTAGATTCTAATTACAGAAAATTGTGTTAGTATAACTCAAAGTCCACATTGCTTGAACAGTACAGCTAACACTAAATGCAACTGCTTTTTGAAGCTATTAATTGCATAATGAATGCCATTAGTGTCATTCACCTCAAAGTTGTGGTCAGACATTTAATGTACAACCAGCTTCCATGAGTGATGTATAGCAAAAAATTGAAATCTTTCTTTCATAAACCAAGAGAAATTAACTCGTGTTTAATCGCAAATGACTGTCGAAGTAGTGGGTTGTTCACATTGCAGAGATCTCCTGTGTTAACCCTGAAGAAAGACCTATGTGCCTACCGGACTGGACTAGTTATCGTGGGCTGATAATCGTCCATGCATACCATCATACAACACCAGGCAAGAAAGAAAGGAAGAACATTCCGGGCACTTAAGTGGTGGACGGTAGCACACTAAATTCTCCTGTGTGGCAGCCATGACTCAGGCACCCCTAGTAACATGTTAACAGGATCTGAGACACATTACAAGGCAAGGGCATGGGTTAATATACACATTAGAAACTTCTACACATTGTCATATCAGATGTAACATGTCTACCAACATTTGCTTACTATACGTAAAAAATAAAACTACATTTTACTCAACTCTCACATAACTTACTGTTTCACATATAACAAAACACACGTTTCTCAAAGATTTATCATAAAATATAAAGATTCTACTCTACAAGATCTTGCCACACACTGGCAGAAATAAACACTGTTCTGGGATGATATCAACTGGATTTGATATTTTTGCAATGCTCAATGAAAGGAAACATTAATAAAAATATTATGTGGTACATCACTATGATCTGCCATATCATACTTCTTCCTGGGACCCACTATAACTTCAAAAGACAGTTTTATGTTTTCCATTTTGATTTCAGATATAAACTCTGGAAATTCCACTCACCTCCCTGGGACAGCATTTCTTGGTGTGCCACATAAGAATGAATTCAGTACAGATTAAATTGTTTATGTGCAAGAACTTTATTCCTATCCACAAAATCAGACATAAAACTGGTATGTTCCTAGTTCCCCAAATGAAGCCAATAGGATGTGTATGCCTTTGATTAATACAGCCCTGTTTTAGTGTTCTGGCATTTGTTACTTGCATAATGTAAGACATTTTGTTTTGGAGCAATCTGTTGTATTCCTGTCAATATGGAACACTCAGCTGTCACCTGAACACCACACAATGCATGTACTGGAATTAACAGCAGCAAAAACTGACTACCCTAGTGCGTATTTTTTGGTTCACACGCATTGTATTATTAATTTCCTCATATGCACTTTTCTCATGTTTCTAGCCAGACAAAATATGTAAAACTCCACAGATGAAAGCACTGCTATTAAAACTGGCAGAATAATTTCTACTACACATATTTTGAAAGTTTAAAAGTCCCTTACCATACAGCTTGAAGTGGAGAGTTCAGTTTTTAAAGAACTACTCAATTCCCCAGGTGCAATGAGTCTTCAAACTGGATATATTGTATTGTTTAAACTAAGTCCAAACATAATCTGAATTGTTATGAATAAATCCATTCACCTGCATACAAAATCTTGATATAACAAGGCATTACAAGTACAGGCAGGTTAACATACATTTCCTAACATTATTTTGCACATTCTGTCAATCTTGCCAAAGAAGCAGCCATGTTTTAAAGTAACTGCTCTTTATGCTTCTTTGTAAACTATCACTGTTCCATGCCACTTCGTGAAGCCTCACACTGCTGCAGGGACTGTGGATCATTCTTTCAACATGAGCATCTTTCTATACAAACACCATTTGTATTGCTGCTTCGAGTGTACACAGGAAATCAGCTGCATACAGCAATAGACGCCATTTGTTCTGAGATCCGTACAAAACACATATACACAATGTGAGCACCATGTACAATTTTTCAATGTTAAACATGGTAGTATGTAGAGCAACTGCTAGGTTTTAAAAGGTTAAATCCTACTACATAAACATTTTGATTTTAGGAAAAATATACCAGTATATACCATTTTACCAGCTGAAAGAGGACAGGATATGACTAGGCACGGAATTAAGAGTTTATAACAATACTCTATAAGCTACATACACTGTAATTGTTATTATGACAAACAAAAAAGAAAAGTGCATTTGACTTAAGTAACAATAAAATGTTTGTGAACCTGATGATGGCTAATAGCAGTCAAAACATTGTATTTATTTAGCCATTTATTCATTCACTTGTACTTCATTTAATGATGCTCTACATACCTCTGACTACATAGAATGTACTGTGCAAATGTTCAGTGCATAATGATATCAAAAAATCTGTATATGGTGTGACTGCTGTTCAATTATCAATCACCAGTATCGTGTAATAACATACTGGTTAAACAGTGCAATAATTATGAACGACACCGATGTTCATTGGTGTCCTGTGCTCAAGTGACAGGCAGCTCAGTATATGACATTCTGGTGATCGCGCATCATGATAAATTCTTATAATAAAACCAACCAGATGCACTAATTTCTCAAATTTATTTTTGGAATAAAACTCTACATGTTTTGGACAGTTCCTCTGTCCATCATCAGCAGTTTTTCACTGTACACACAGCATTGGTATATGTCATACAGGACTGCTGACAGCTTGCGAGCAGGATCAGGATGGAACTGCCTTCCTGATCCTGCTCGCAAGCTGTATGACATATACCACTGCTGTGTGTACAGTGAAAAACTCCTGATGATGGACAGAGGAACTGTCCAAAACATGTAGAGTTTTATTCCAAAAATAAATTTGAGAAATTAGTGCATCTGGTTGGTTTTATTATAAGAAAAGCTCAGTATACTCCAGCCAAATAATTTTTGACTACCTGTTACAAGATCAGGTTTGCAGCAGCCATTAAGAATACATGGTTACTTTAAAAAAAAAACTTGTACCATTAAAACAATAGGAGCTAACAGCAAAATAAAAATTATTTACTGGAGCAGTCACAGTGCACAGTTTCTGCAAATATCTCAATGATTCTCTGATACTAATGCTGGTAGTGGAGAAGATCTTAAAGAATGTGTCTCTTGTCAACAGAAGTCAGTTCACACATGACAGTACAACTTAATAATGGGTGCCTCAGGAGTTGCAAACACACTTACAATAAATATATGTATTGGGAGCAACAGACCCAACTAGTCATGAAAGGGGTAGAAGATTTACTGATTTAACAACAGGCTGAATACATCATACACATCAGACTTACTTAATCCAATTATGGGATTCCTGAACCAAGTTTCATTCTTCACAAACAACCAGGTCTGTAGGTGTAAATACTTTCAACCCCACGGAACAATCACACTGTGTGTACCCTGAATATGATCCAAAGTGCCACAGTCCCATCCTCAGCAGTGTTTGCTGCTACAGATTCCACTTACGTTTTGAACTTCCAACTACTTTGATTCTCAGCTTTCATGTCCATTCATGTACATAATTTTTGTGTGTACTACTACCTGGCAGTTTAGAGGGTACCACATTGTACAGGACAAAAGTAACAGCAGATGCATGTACAGAGTTCTGTATCTACTGCACATTCTCATGTACAATCCACCAGCATAATTTCAATGCCCTGAAGTTTTCCAATGTGTCCAATTCAATTAGTAAACACTTAAGAATAATTTAAGGGGTTACACACAATACATGAAATCTAAACATTATTATCAAATAATTTTAGGAAAGCTTTACAGCGAATCATTCATTCCCTACTGTGTTTGTAGTCAATAAACCAACAAATAATCCATCAGCGTAACATATATTGTAAACAATATCAACAGCTGTATGGTTTGGCTACATTAATAGCCATCATTGGGCTGTTCCAAAAAACAAAATAAAATAAAATGTGCAGACATATAACTGCAAACTGTAGATATCTCAGGCTTTACAATGAATTCATACAGAATTAATACTGAATTCTTATAAAAAAACCAACTAGATGCACTAATTTTTCAAATTTATTTTTGGAATAAAACTCCACATGTTTCAGACAGTTCCTCAGTCCATCATCAGGATGATGGACTGAGGAACTGTCTGAAACATGTAGAGTTTTATTCCAAAAATAAATTTGAGAAATTAGTGCACCTAGTTGGCTTTATTATAAGAATTTATCACTATGAACGGTCACCTAAACATCAAATTAATTCTGAACACAATAACATTCATACATCATCCCTTTAAACCGTACCATCAAGAAGAATGCCTTGCATTAATTATCAATCAAACAATTTTAACCTACTGTAGTGCCCCAACTCAGAGATCCTGGGTTCTGTCCCCAAGTATAGGCGAGTGACTACGGACAGTGGGCCTTGTTTGATTAAGAGTTATAGCTCATGACAATCTCTGCTGTTGCTTTGATGCGTTACTTTATTGGTGAGTGAAAATTACATTATAAAGAACAGTAACTATAAGGTAAGGGCAGGATAAGATCGATTAATTTCTAAGTTACCGCCCAACAGAGATGTTGGCTGGACGGTGGTTTCAGAAAGAGTCCCTCTTAAGTTAGTAGATGTCAGGACTAAATACTAAAAAGTCTGCTACATGTCATCCTTCTCCTACCCTTGCCTTGTACACAAATAACACAAGAGCCAAGGGTTATTATGCATATCCCCCTGTGTTATTGCAGCCTAAACAATTGTGCTGGCTGAAATGTGCATTCCTTGCTGTCTGGTCTTGGGGGGAGGAGGAGCAACTTGTGGCCAGCGGGCTGTAAAAGCCCATGGATCCTACACTACATCACACAGCCACACTGTACTGCCTCTGTATCTGTATTATTTTTAATTTTAATTGTAATATGATTTTTCTTGTAGATCACACATTTTACATTACTGCTGTACACATTTTGTATTAATTCAGTATGAATGCAATGTAATTACCACATTTTGCAGTTGTAGGTCAGCACTTTTTCTTTTATGCAGCCCAATGCTGGATAATAATGTAGCTGAAACATGCAGCTATTGATATTCTTTAAAATACATGTCGTGTTGACAGCATTATTTGTTAGTTTCATTCACTGTAGGATGAATGAACTAACTTCTTTCTAACAGTACCAAAGCATACACTAAGGATGATACCAGTAACAAATCCAGTTCACTAAATCCAAACACAACTGTAAGTCAAACTCTATCATGGAAGAAGGATGTGCCACACATGGACTGGTTTGATCAACAGGTGACAATAATCACGTCAGACACTGAAAATCATTATACATGGTGCCAAGATTACCCTTTACCATACCAAGACACAACCATCGTCAGCATGCAGCACCAACAGCATGAAGCAAGCAAGCAAATGATGAAAGGGGCCAAGGTCTAGTTAGCAGGCGAGACTGTGATGATCCATAGGCTCACCTTCCAGATTAAAGGCTTATGAAGCGGTCCCCAGGTGGTAGCAGATTTGGGAAGGTTAGGGGGAGGTATACCGCGCCCACGGACATAAGGCAAGGTGGAAACACACACCTCGACTTCCTGGTCGGAGGGATTGGAGGTGGCAGTGCGACTACAAGCACTAGTGCGATGATTGGCTCGGGTGAGACCGGGGGCCAGTGCGGAGACCTGGCCGGACTTTCCGCGACCGCTGCATGAGCTCCACCCCCGCTGGAGGAAATACTGCAACAGCCAGACACACTCTGTCGTGACCTGTCATTACCCACCCCTTGGCAATGGGCGCATGACACATCCAACACGCCAAACACTTGGAACCTAACTGTGTTATTTGATTACACAATGAAGCTAAGCAATCATACATAATCAGATTCCAGTGGCATACCTGAGTAGCATCATGAGGTTCATGCAAATATTTGAAGGTAAAACATGATCATCACATAATGATGACAATATGTACAAAATTTTATTGCGGAAATGTACTGAACAAACCAAGCTTTACGTTTTAAACGTACAGATCCTACATTAGTACCATGTTACTGCAAGCTGTGGACTATCTGTCATGCATGACCATACAACATCCATGTGTCAGTCGACTAGGATGAAATGACTTCCCTTACAGTGAGCAGTCCATTAGGCTGTAAGGCACGCCATGCATCCAGTTAATCGCACTGAACACACTTACTGGCAGGCAGAAGTTGGATGTGATGAGCGTCACGGTTAAGAAGCCCCACTTATGTTATTACTTGTTCTCACAACTTGTTATAGAGGGTATACATTCCAAGTAATGAGCAAATATATGAATGTGTAATGAATGTAACCAATGAATGAAATGAATGGAAGTCATAATGAATGAACAGGACAGTAATGTTACATGGTTCTACATAAAGCCCCACCACACCAAATAGGCAGGTTCGGACTGGGCCGGACAACTGGACCAGCTGCAGCCCGACACATGCCACGCCACCACACCTCAGCACCTGCACCTGCTGCAAAAGCCACATCACCGTTAGTCAAAGTGAGCATCATCAAGGTGAGTAACCCAACTCTGTTCACACCATCCATTGCCCAAATGCCTTGCTTGCTGAAGACCAGAACGGCCGGATAATGGGATGGTCAGTTGCCGCTTGACCCTACCATCTAGGTGTCATTGTTACTAATGCATGCTGCTGTAGCAGAGGACAAAAAAGGGTCATGATTGCCTCTGGAATGCTTTAGTAAGTGATCTGATCAAAAAGATCAGACGATCAAAATGTTCACTGCATGCAATCAGCCATCACTGATGCCTTCCCCATCCGTCCGTTACATGGTGTGCATTTCTGGGGTGCTGCTGCATGCTTCATTCCCACACTGCTGGGCAGCATGGTCCTAATACCTTGTGAAACTGTGTGTACTGAGCTAGTGATGGCCAGAGCTGGTGCCGGTGCGTGTGGCTGTCGGTGGTGGTGTGTGAGGGGAGGGCCCAGGGTCAAACCTGGGGCAGCGCAGCTGGTACCCACACTTGTGCCATGAGGTGAGAGAGCAGAGCTGTCTGTACTGTGGGAGTTGGGGGCAGAGGGATTCCCGTTGGAGCCCGCATACAAACTCGAACGCCTCTCTTTGCTGTTCGAGTGTTTTGAACATCTCAGGCATTTAGGTAACCATGAGTGCCTTCGGATAAATTTTCTATACTCTTTGCGAACCTAAAAAAGAAAAGAAAAGGGAAAATAACAGCAAACTCAAAACTGAAAGGAAAATAAGATGTAAACAAAAATAAAATCAGATTCGGAAAACCAATTTTGTAGGTCTGTAAACAATATCTACACATTCCCTGAGACAAAAATCTGATAAACTAAGGAGGGAAATAGGCTATTTGGGCAAACTGGGAGAAAATCAAGTCTGGATTCTAATGGAAAATGACACTGACTTGGTGATGAGCAGTCATCTCAGGGAAGTTATAGTTTGCAACAGTTTTATTTACCACCATATTAAAATCTACAGTACAATGCGATGACTGTCATTTACAAAATACTATAGTCTGATTTTTTTTTACCAAAAATGCTTTAGCTATTTACATTATTTTTCCTCTCCCATAATACATAACGTTACAAGAGAGTTGTTGTATGTTGCAGGCCTAGAAGTCTTCTTACCTTCTCGTTCTGAACACAATGGAAAACAAAGATAAACAGTCCCTGCAAGCTATTCAACACAGTAAATACGTAAGCCATAATGACTGACTCTTCGTTCAGATACAAAAGTCCGAATGTCCAGGTAAGTCCGAGCAGGAACACTAGCACGATGGCTCCTCTCAACCACGCTCTGCAAACAAACGGACAAACACAAACATACATCAAACCATCAACAGCCCAATGGAACATGTAAACTCTGTTACTAACTACAAACTGGCATGCTAGGGTTCATCAAGGACATGGATTCAAGAATGCTTATTGGATGTACACTTTGTTATTTTAAAAATATGTACATTAAGGTAAATGAGATTATATCCAATGCGACTTCTTAGACAAGCTAATAAACTAACAAGAAGCCCAATTTCAATGATGCATACTGCAAAAAATTAAAGAATTTTGCAAATTAGAATATATGCATATAAGCTAGAACTTGAATTGGATGATGATGATGATGATGATGATATACTCCTGGAATTTACAGCAACACTTACATTTCATTTCAGTCAGGTTAAAGTCATGCATCACAGCCAATTTTCAAAAAAGGTCAAGTGTTCCTACATATTATTATGGTCTACTTTCACAGTTTTCATGACCACACACATTTCTAGGTTCACATCGGTTACAACAAAAGCCAAATTTTTTAATGGCATAGGGATCAATCCCACTCTTACACCACTATCACTATTACATATAAGAATGGCAAATGTTTGCTGTCCTGTACGTCACCAATCAACAGCGATAAAGGTAAGCCACATTCAGTACTAAGCATCCACCTTTGTTTAAAAAATTACACTGTGCCTCTAGAGGGGACATTATGTGGTTCATACTGTTGTGTGTGCAACGGGTATCTAAAGAGTCTGGCGGACAGCCAGAGACTATGAATGTGTGTAATTGCGCTGGCACAAAGGACATTGGTTTCTTCACACAAACCAGTTTGACATCAGCTCTAGGTGACACAGTCAACCATATATTACTGCAAGTTTCAAGTCTACAGTGATGTGACGCTACGTTTCACAATGTTGCAATCTGCTCACCTAACAACATGTGTCACATCCTGTAAGAGTGTAATCTTCAGCAACACTGCTGTTGAGAATCTCATACCTCAGGTATGTTATTTGTCTGTATATGATATTTTGACTCTGAGAAGCTTACACAAAAATCAGATTACAGTGCAGCGCAGGAAACATATGTTGGATATGAAGCATCAAAAGCATGCCGATATTGCAATGTTAGAGAGGGCACGAGTTCAAGGTAAGGCAATCGGCAACGCATCCAAAGTCGAAGCAATATGATATGTGCAGGAGAGCTAAAACGCATTACACTTGCCGGAAGTGTGGGTACGGGAAATTAATCTGAACTACTTTCATAAAGAGCTTACAGGGGATGTGGATCAACAACACAATCTGGACAAGCAACAGCACCAAAATGTCGCTGAAACAATAAACATGGTGACTAAAAATAAATTCCGGGTACCCAGTGGCTATGAAGGGACTCTCTACAGCAAACAAAGGACATGCTGTCAATAAAATAATAAACAGAAGTGTAGGAAGAAGAAAAAACATGGACACTTGCCAGACTATGTCCATGAACGAACCTGTTGGTAGTAAACTGGTTAACAGTGTAAAATAAAGTGAAGGTGCAAACAAGGCTTGAAGAGTTGATGGTTTGTACTGAAAATTTGGTGCACATTTACAGTGCTGAACAACACATCACAAGCCTGGGTCACCCTTTCTTCCATTATACTCCCTATTTACTGGTTCTGTCTCTGATTTCAGAAACTTAAACACTTTAAATACAGTTTCATGCCTGTTGCTGTAGGTAATTTTACATCTACCACAGAACACTCTGCGCTACTGCTGGATGCAACAGGATGGTCACACATCACTATGATGCAATGTACTTCACATCCGACACCCAATACATGAAATGTATGTGGAACAGGCAGGTGATGAAAAAAATGTCAGGAATGTCAATATTCATATATTAACACACAAACAGCCCCAGACAAAACATATTTATATGTGTGTGTGTGTGTGAATCAAATTAAGAGACCAAGCACAAAATCATAAGGAAAGCTGATTATTCAACAGCTTGTAATTTAATAGTTCTGAAGACCCCATGTACTACATCAGATAGCAATGTGTGTGGAACAGGGATGGCACAGACTTGCTGTGGTGAGGTAATAAAGATTCAGGTCTACACGCATACCAGTTGGTCTAACATTCGCATGGGTCCAGGACACCATAAAATGTACACAGTTTGCTAAGACATTCAGACTGTGGTAACTGTGAATATCAAGTGCAGTACACCTTGACCAATTAAAGCCCACTCCCAACCCCAATCACTGATACTGACAATACGGCAGTGACTAAGGGTGGTGTCCAACCATACTGTGTGTAGGGGTTCCAGTCACAGCAACATTAGAAGTGCTTACTGAAAGGACTGCGATTTAAAAGTGAGGGCAGTTACAGCCTTCAAGACATTTATGGAGAAACCACTGAGCACACACTGGTATGCGAAGATCACTGACACTGGTTTATTCCAGTTTTTTATACAATCTGTAACCATTACATATGGTTCAGTTATCTGTCTGGATACAGCTCAGTAGTGTACCACTTGGTATACTGGAGAAACATCTTGTCTTTCAGCTTTCATTCAGTTTTATGTATGTACCAACATTGCCAACCACCTCCATGACTCTGACCCAACCCTTACACACACCAACATTTATGGAACATTATTTTAAGATCCTTTCAAATCCTGCAAAAGTGTTTTACTTTCTCTGTTTAAACAAGTTACTTGTCAAAATTACAATAAAATGGAGAGGCTTATTACCTCCTCAGAACAGTATTTAATTTAGTTTGAACACATGCACAGATGAAATGGAAATGGCAAATTTTTTGTGAGTTTTGAGGTTCCCACAGCGTTGCTGGTGAAGACCGAGTCTTCTGGGATGTGACACTGTGTCAAGAGGACCAAAGCTACTGACTCAACATGTCGGAAGAAATGGGAATAGGCAAGAAAGATGCACGTAACAGACTGACTGGGGAGTGGTGGTACTGTGCACTGAAGAGAGCATTGGTGGTCTGGTAGGGAGATAGTGACACACACACACACGAACACACACGAACACACACACACACACACACACACACGAGCGGTCAGGTGTGAGGTCTTGACAGGTACGCCGCATGCTGAAGGTCTGGTGACGGACAGGTTGGTGAGCACAAGCGTTTATTTATCAATGCTGTCAAGTTCTGAGATTGTGTAGCATCAACAGGGGAGCAGAATGGGACATGGTGGATTCATACTGGTAAGGAGAAAGTTAAAGCAAAATTAAAACCAAACATTTATAATGAAAATGAATTTAGGTCTTTGGCCCCATTCCATATCCACCACGGCAACTTGGGTGTGGTCTAGAATATTGCTGTGCAGGAGTTAAAGGCCAGTTGAAATGTGATGGCACACATGCAGAAACCAGATTTCATAATTTGGCGAAAAGGACAAGACCATTTAAATCGGTGGGGGCGTCAGTTCAGTCGACTACTGGCAGCCGAGGTATGCGCCATCAGCTGTAGTAATGCTGGATACACCATGTTCCGAGGTAGTGTGAAGGGTACTGGCTACCCACTCCATTCACCAGTTTCCTCTACACTTCCTCTCCCTTGTGTCACTATGTGCCATCACATTTCAACTGGAGTCTACCAAAGCTGTGGAAGTAAGGAAGCAAGTGACTGATCCTGAAACCGGCTGCTATGAAGTCTATGGACATGAAGGGCATCCACAAGTTAAATTAACCAAGCTTTACTGGCCTTCTTAGGGCCACACACATTCATGTTCCCTTGTTCTAAATTTAACTCTACCAGGACTGTATCCCACACCAACAGTAGGACATTTTGTCTAAACATGGGAAACAGGTCACTACCTCCTTAGTTATAACATCCTTCTTTCTTCTCTTCATGAAGAAAGAAATGTACTGTTCATCTAACTCATACTGATTCAAACAAAAGAGATCAATCTAAGGAGAGCTATGGAAATCCAGGGTGACATCTACGTTCTACAAAATGGTAATATGTTTTCATGTTAGCAGCAGTTAGAGGGAATGATATATGCCATGCATAGAGACCATGATTTTGTACACATCCTTGTAACTGAATGCAATACAGTAAAATAACAAGAAATAAAGTTTTGTGACTCAGGGTAAATGAAGCTTCACCAGTTGAAGGATGTAAAAGAAAAACACAACATTCAGAGTACTATCTGCATCACCTGTACATGGCAAAGCCGACATTAACATCCATGATGCAAACAAAACATAATCAGTTACATAAATTTTCAACTCTTGAAGAACAGTTTACAATAGGAAAGTGCGAACAGTTCAAAAGACTCAGTTCATTCAGATATTCAAGACATTTTTTAAAATGAATATACAAATATTCTATCCTGAAAACTAATTTGTCAAGGAAAGCTTCAAATCACATTACTTGGGTCCATATGCTCCAGGCACAAGTAGTATACATCTGACACTTGTGTCAGGTCTGTTTATATGCAACAAATACGGAATGGCTCAACAGATTTTGAAATTTGCTGCAAGAAATCACAGCTATGATGTGTCAACACACTGAAATTTTGGTTAAAATTTAACAATAATAACACACAATAAATTAAGAATTACATACATTTTTGTGTGCAGTTAAGCCATAACTTGCTGAATTTTATAACAACAAAAATGTTTTGAACTGTTGTAGGGAAAATGAACCACAGATTTTACATCAAATAAAACTGCTCAGTAAGTCACGCACCAAAAATATGACAGCTAATATGATTCTTGAAAATGGTTTGACTGTTACATGGCACACAGTGTAGGGTGACTGCACATCAGTGACATGACAATAGGTTTCCTACGAAACAAGCATTTAAGTGTAACGATACTACGATAATTGAAAACAGAATACACATGACTTTAAAAATAATTTTTATTTGGCATTCCTTACAAAGTTTGAAGAGGTCGTCATGTGGAGACCATGTCAGTCTGTTTGTGTCTGTGACCTAGTATGAGCAACTGAACTGTCAGATTTTCATGAAATTCAGTACAGGAGTTTTTACATAAAGTTGCTCAGCATAAGCGAGTTTCCTGAAAACTGACTCAGTGACCACCTTCCTTTACTTTTGGTTGTGAATAAATTTCTACCTCCACTTTCCATGTTGCAGGAATCATTGGAGTCAAGTTTGGTACAAATAATCCAAATGTAATGCTACTGAGCAATTGGGAGTTTTGTACACACCAGTGCAAAGAAAGCAAAACTTCATCATGTAAGTGCACACAAGAAGTCCTGCCATATTTTCCACATTGTTCATCCAACTTGGGGTGGGGGACTGGTACAGTAGCAGTCCTCTGTATCTTATCTAAGAGGTTTAAAAGGATTTCTCCATGATTTCCACCCCTGGTGTCTGATCCGGGTGAAAGATTGTGCATGTAAGACAATTCAACAGTTTAGAGTTTCATGCACAACAGCACAAGCATGGTCGTACTTTTCTTTTGCAAGTAAGTGAAATTACATTTATGTGTGTACTGTGCAACCATACAGCATTTTCAAAGCAAACCACATTGTCATGGAGTACACTATCTGCAGTATTCTCCTGCCCATGTTGGGTTCAAGTCATACTATCAGGACACAGTGGCAACAGGGCACACTGTGGTATTGTTTATTGCATTGTGAGCAGTAAATACATGACAGACATACATGGCTGCAGTGAACATTATGAGTGAGTTGTCCAATTTTGTTATGTGGAATTGGAATACATGCCCTTACGTTATGAAGAATTTGCAGTTATTATGCAATGCAAGTGGCAATACAGGAAGATGAGGACACAGCAGTACACACAAAAAGAATTTCTGCCCAACTTTCAGAACAATTATGCAAAATGTTGAAGGGTCAAAATACTAAATGTGATAGGAATAATTTCTCAGAAAGACAATGTTAACAATAATGCAAAAAGCCAATCAGATGCAACAATAATTTTATTATTGTTGCATCTAGTTGGCTTTTTATATTATTGTATCAATGATGCACAGTCACACAAACATCAAACACTGTTAACACTTGGCTCCAGTAATTTCCTAACGTCAGTGTGAAACTTTGGACTCATGAATGCAGGATCAGGTACACAAACAACAAGCAAACTGCCCAACTTCTATTAGACATAGTACAGAACCTGTGAGATTTGACTCTCACAGCTGTGCTTATTGAGATTCAAGACCTCTGGGATATGGCATTGTGTTGCTTGGCAAGCAGTTGCTGACATTCCAAAGGAGCCTGTTACCTTTACCTTCAGTGCAGTCTAGAGGCAGCCCAGTCTTCCCAAACAACCAGAAATATTTACTGACTGACAAGGTGTCACATCCATGAAGAATTCTTCAATGTGCTTCTTGTTTCTGATTTATTACTTCACATAAGAAGGAACAGTGAACTGTACAAAGTTCAAAATCACATTCAAGTTCAAAATCGCTCAGTTTTTAAAATTATTGTTCGCACATCCCTAATTTAAATTTCTGAAGCAGCCAAAGGTCATGCTACAATAAGGAAATGTGAAATTCTTGCCTAACAGCCAACAGTAACTTCTGCTTCACGAGTATTCGTGTCTTGTTGCACATAAAATCGTGGACTCCATTCATGCATTAACAAGTACTGATCATGCTAATTACTAATCTTCTTATCTTAAGCAACTGTAATTTAATTATTACAGCTGTAGTGTTGACTAGTGACTAGCTACCAACTAAGTGAAGAAGAAAAAAGTAATCTTACAAGTGTGACTGTAATTTGTTCTGAAGAGCATTTTCCTCCTTCCCACTATGCCATGCAAGAGAAGAAAAACAAAGAATGTGTTATAAAAACCAGAACCCAGACCTCCATCACCGCTGTTTGCCACTGCTTACGACAGATCAAACAATTAGCATATTAAAACACAGGTCACACAGTTGCAATGGAGGATCAACTTAGACAAAAATTATTTAAAAAACAAACAAACACCAAAGCAAATTATCACTTCTCAGAATATAAAAACAAACTATATATATATAAGGCAATTGCTGTTACACTAAAGCAAATATAAAAATTAAAATGTGAATGAAGAAAATCACTGTGACTGCAACACATCAAAAGGATGCCACCAGTTGAAATCAAACTTCCGTGTAACCAAGAAACCAAGACCATCTACTGTTTGCAGTGTTAACAGAACATTAAATACTGATACAGCTACATCATGCTTGCTTACAAAATGTAGTAAATGAAAAATTACAAAAAGGAACATGTAAGGCACTTGCAAGTTGACAAACAATTTGATAAGAAACAGTAAGTGTGTTTCAAGAACACAAAATGTGGAGCGCTTACCTGGCACTAGCAAGGCGGGAATGTTCCTTGCTTTTCATTGAAGAAGATGCATTGGCATGGCGGCACATCATATAGATTGCCATGCTTAAGAAGACTAGATTGGCCTGGAACATGAACAATCAATCACCATTATGCACAACACCTGCGCATTTCTACAACATATGTGCACATGCCAGTGTGTGCAGAATCACTGCAACAAACTATGAACATGGCATGAAACATTGGCATGTACATGGGTAAAGTGCCTTGTCAGTATCTTTCAAGTGTAATTAGGGTAATGACAAAACCACATCAGTAGGATTTACCGGGTCCACATAATGATAACACAAAATGTTTAATTACAGAATCAAAAATAGCAACAATACACAGAGCATAATTTTCAATGTAATTTTGAAATGGCACAGATTTAAAAAATATTTACTACCTTTAAACTGAATTACACAGAAGCCATTAATTTAAGAATTCTGTGCTATTTTATACACAAATCCTTATATGCAATGCTTGGTGCTATATGCTGTTACAATATGACACTTTAAATTCGTTTGTTGTCTAGTTTTTGGACACTGTGCCCACAAATATATCACAACACAACAATGCTTCATTTGTTTAAAAAAAACTACGCAAAGAAAGCTTGGTACAAATTTAGCAAATGTTTTGAAAGGAAATGAAAACATCTTAAGTAGAAAACTAAACTTGCAGAATGGGTGCAAAGCGATGCACACATGGGCACAACAGTAGTAAGACAACTCAGCAAGCAGAAGCAGGAAATGGTGATACAGTGTAAGGCATATCATCAATAGTGTCATGGCAGATTCACAGATGGTATCATTCAATGGCAGATGTAATTTGAGCCCAGAATGCAACAACATTCTGCTTTGTCTGCTCTTCTGAACTACTTACGCATTAGTCAAATTATCAGGATCTCACAGCACACACTTACAAGTATCACAGCAATCACTGGTCCCACGAAACTGAATATGAAGAAGTTATCTGCTCGTAACCAGCAGTAACGGTCAGTGCCATAGCTGAAGGGATCAACCACACAGGACACTGCCACGATGATGAGTGGTACACCATAGGCAAAGACGTAGTACCAACGAATTCTTGACTTCTCCGCTTCAAAGACTTCAATCAGCATTACGTAGAGCTGGAAGCCTGAAAGATTCATTCAGAATTAGTAACTTGATAAAATACAAAAATAACTTTGACATTACAGTACGATTTCAATCATCAGACTTGTATTAGCTATGCACTATTCGAATTTACAGCAAAAGCATACTAAAATAAAATTAAATATTTGGACAGTCTTGTGTCTTGAATTCTATCATGCGACCATCGTTTACAAACACACTGTGCGGTCTACGAAAATGTATTTTAATCCATTAGGTCCTGCTACAGACATGAATTTTTCTCTATTACAGCACAACAGACAGAAAGATATGGAATGCCACAAAAATATGCTGCTTATACAAAGTTTTAGTGAGGTTAGCACAGCTGTATTTGTGAGAATTCAGGTCTTCTGGGATTTGATGATGTGTCAGCAGCCAAATGGTTGCTGATTTTAGAAAGGAAACTGGTGCCTTCAATTTCAGGATAAAGTGGTCCAAGAAGAACATTCATTCTAAATTGCCTGACTGTGAAGATGAAGACATTACATTCCTTCGGAACCACATACCCAACAAAAAGTCACATCCCAGAAGACCTGAATCCTACTTATATTAACCTACTTTAAATATATAAACTGATAAAACATGTACCTTCTAGAAACATCCACGCAAATGCGCAGAGGAAAAAGAAATGTAAGAGGCCAGCAACTATGCCACACACAATGCGCTTGTCTGTCTGGCTGATGCCTGCAAGGAACAACACTTCCGCAACCAACAGACATGCACAAAGATTTTTGTGGATTGTCGTACGATCCGACTGCAAAAAGAATTATGTAACTGAAATTAATTCAAGAAATAGTTCATATGAAATGAAACATGTAACAGATCCCCTCCAACACAGTAAAAATAGTATAATGATTTCTGACATCTGGGGGTCCCATGTCAGTGGCATTCTTGTATGTAGTCTGGTGAAAAGGAACCTGTACCTTCGATCTTCAGGGTACAGAAATCTCCAGCTGCTAACAATGTCAGTAACATTTTATGCTCTTCACTTTCATTAAGGTCTATTTCCCATCTTCTTCTTCACAAATTACTTAAATCACTACAACTTAAGTAAACATTTTCTTATGACTCAATTAATTGACAGATATTAAAAACCAAACACATTACCACTGTAGTATCAATTAGAAACACCACCAGACACATTCAGTACAGCTATTCCAAAACACCAATCCCAATCATTTAGTGTGTTTAAACACATACATTTTAATAATGTTGTGTCAACCTGCATTGTAACATCTGCTTTAAACACACACATTTCAACCTTCTGCTTGAAAGGAACATCAATCAGGGCATTACAGCTCGTACTAAAAAAAAAAACAGTCGTCTTAACACTAAGATAGGTCAGGTCTTCACTCTTCTGGGAAGTGCAGTGTGTGTTGGTAGGTGTTTCCTGACATTTTGAGACAGCCTATCAGTACCATCTACACAAATCAGGTAGTCCAAGAAGCTTTATCTTGTTCATATCTATGCACTAATTTCACTATATCAAATAAATACCAAAAATGTACTCATACGTTATTAAGTCACCATCTTATTAACACTACATGCCACTCCAGTAGTGTGAACCCTAAAAGAACCATCTTCAGGGAGTATAATCGATATATTCCAACAGTGTGGGTTAACAAAATGAATCACCAGTTGTAAAGTTCAACTTAGTGTGTAGCCTGTACTGTGTTTCCTTGTAGGTAAGTTTTTACTCATTCCTAGCACAAGTCTACACAGCTCCACTGCTACATAAAAAGCTGACAGTAACTTCTAGCTATCAATTGACACCACGCATTGTAGACTAACACTAGGAATAAAAAAAAAAGACCCGAACAAAAAAGAAGAGG
>Ga0123352_10000868_pt1 | contig 38218 bp, 10 predicted proteins | sample TergutLab28metaG_FD_89700 | JGI IMG/M metagenome (GOLD analysis project Ga0123352, IMG submission 89700) | Labiotermes labralis P1 segment gut microbial communities from Petit-Saut dam, French Guiana - Lab288 P1 | ecosystem: Host-associated > Arthropoda: Insects > Digestive system > Gut ... | reverse complement strand
TTTTTTTTTTTATATGTTCTGAGTTGTGTGTGTATTTAGTGTTTGTGAACATGTTAGTCTGTATGTTTACATTAAACAGCCCGTGTGGAATAGTGTTTTCATTTGTTTGGTGCAGGTATCCTTTAACAAATTACACATTTGGCACAAAAGAACCCCTCTTTGAAAAGGACCCTTCTGTGCCTGCAAGGTTTCAGCGAATGAGAGATGAGTTTGAGAAGATTGGAATGCGCCGTAGTGTGGAAGGAGTCCTTTTAGTTCATGAGCATGGTTTACCTCATGTATTGTTGCTGCAATTGGGCACAACTTTCTTCAAACTGTAAGTTTGTATTCTTATAACATAGTTTCTTCTCATTGTAAACTCCAGAAATTATTATGCAACATAGTCTATTTTTCAAAAGGGGAAACTCTATTTCCTTTCTGAATTGCATGTGTCATCAGAACTAGGTACATCTGATGATGTATGTATTTTGGCCAGTTTTAATGAGACTGGAAAGATGATTCACTTTTGAGGTGAAATGTGAACTGGTGGGATCCTCTGTTTATATCATTGTGGGATAACAAGTAAACCCCAGTATTTTGTTTTGTGTTGATGGGCACACTACATTTCAGTATGGTGCTCTGTTTTGATGTATTTTTTGTTAGGACACAATAATATGTAATTATGTATCAGTGCAGTGTAATGTGAAAGAGACTAAATGTGGTGAACATGAGGTCATTGAACTCAGTGTGCACTGTTTATATATATGGCCAAGGCACACAGGAAAACGAAGACCTTACAACTCCAAGTGGAGTAGACATATATGAATGTTAGAAAGTTGTCTGGCTGTAAAAATTATAAGGTCAGATTAAAACTGATTACTTTGGTTTTGTGAAAGAACTTCAGGACCGTGTTATGTATTTTCTGGTTGCAATCTGGTGTTAATGTAAAAGAATTTTCTTTCTTTTCACTTGAACATAGATACGAAGTATAGTTCAGGGTAAGGGGGTGACAAAAATGTTACTTGTTCTGCTGTAAGTGGTATAAGCCAGTGTTAGCAGAATTGCAGTGCACAGATAATCACAGTGGTACATATTGGTTTTATGAATTTAAGATTGTTTGGGTGAGGGGCTGTGTGTGTCACTACTCTTCACAGTTTAAAAACTGTGATATTTAGTAATTATATTTTTAAAGGTAGCGCATTGCAAGCTTATTTAGCATTCATTTTTACTGAAGGAATGTAATATCCTCTTCCAGGCCAGGTGGTGAATTGAATCCTGGAGAAGATGAAGTGGAAGGACTGAAGAGGCTTTTGACGGAGGTATTGATTATTTTCCCCTTCCAAAATAAACTTTTTTTTTACAGCTGAGTACATAATTAGCTATTTGATCTTCACTTTTTTGTTTTAAGCTTCAACTATTTGACATAAAGACAGTTTGTGTCTTGTAGGGAGTCTGGGTGTAAACAATTCAGTTGTGTTTGTTTAAATTAAGTCTAAGGAGTATCAATTGTTTTTGTTCATCCTTAAATACATAACCCCTCCTGGATATTGTCCTAGTCCTCCAGCATGTTAGTAAGTTATATAATAAATTTATGTTCTAGAACATTTATGCAAGTATTGTGGGCTACAGCACTGTATGCTCATATATGAGAGACTGTAGGCTTTTGTCTTAAGCTTCCATTGAAGGTTGTGTATCTCTTGATTCATGGATTATTTTACAGTGTTTTTCGAACTGCATGGGTTATGTAGCAGACATTGTCATTCCCAGTGATTTTGATTTGAGTTCATTTAACGGTTTCTGTGAATTTATGGTTCCGACACGTAACTCCCATTTTTTTGTTGTATAAAATTTACTCCTGCAGTGTCCCATGGGAACCTATTGACTACAGCCTATCTGCTGTGATTACTTCTTTAATGTGGTGAAATCCCTTTTTATGTACAAGGTTTCAACGCCAAATGAAAACCATTAAAATGAAGAAAATTTAATACAGTTGAAGCTTCATTGCAAGATCATTCTATGACTAAAACTATACAATCAGTTTGGTTCTCATGTAATGTCCCTTGTATAGAATCATTAATTTTACTGTCAGAATTTTACATTCATCTGGATTAAATGCTTGAGTAAAGTACATTTTATTTGTGCTTTGTTTGTAAAATGACAAGACAACTTATTTTGTCACTATATTCTGTCTAAAAAAGCCGTCATCTCACCCATTTAATTTCTTGAAAGGTTACGGGTGTGACAGTGAGTCGTAGCTGGTGTTTGGGTTGTATACACAAGAATGTGTGTTACGACTGCTTATATGCTGTAAGGTTGTGGAATCCAAGTGTCTACTGCAGAAATCACTGTCATTTTGTCAGGTGGTGGTCTGTGACTTGCATTAGCAAATTTGTACAGTTAGGCCTTTAGCAAATCTAAGAGTGGAATTGTAGGGGTGAAAATAATTAATTTTCACTGGTGTTAAAGATATATTATTTTATAAGGAAATAGATCAGAAGTGTGCACTGTATATCTTGATATTTTTACATTCTAAGGTCTGGGTTTGCATGGTAAAAACCCAAGGCTGTTGGCATGTAACTTAAATGAAGTTTTTTGTACTGAGCCATAAATGCTTCTTTGCCCACTGCACAGTGTATAAAACTTACTTCAGATGAAGTCTGAAAGATAGTGAACTCTTGTTTGGCAAAATATGTGTTTATTTTGAAGCACAATTGTTATGTAATATGTGCCTGTATGCAGTGGAGCCACAATCAAGAAGGGATGTATTGTGGATGCACAATCATCCATTTCATTCAGGGCTTTATATATTATCTCCATTACTATTGCATTATGTTTCCTAGGTGTCTGACAGTTGTAGTGCCATTGCATGTGACCTGGTTTCTTTTCAATTATTGTTTAAATATTTTATGATGATGATGATGATGATGATGATGACAGTGTTTGTGGTGGTGATGATGATGATGATTATTATTATAGTTATGTTGTTTATTGTAATGGCTTCAGTGACAGTGATAATGACATCAAGAAAATTGTTTCCGTTGTACGTCTAAAAAAGTAGTGAACATTCGTACATATTGTTTGTTCGCATTGCACTAGGTGTCCGGATATAGCCAGTATATTAGCATTTTCAGTGTGGAGTAAGGTCATTTTATGTATGCATCATTCACAGCAGTACTTCTTTATTATTATTCGTGACAATATTAAAATGATGCTCGTTACAAGTTTGAAATTTTTGACTGTTTTAAGACAGTCATACACAAACCCTTGATCTCCATTCATTGATGTACCCTGTTTGTTGAAATTCAAGTTCTGTGTAACTGAATGTCATATGTACATTACAACCAGTTGTTTCTGGTTTTGTAGATTGTAGATGAACAGGTATGATGCTTAAACCTGGAATTTAACCTCTTGTTTTTCCCCTCCAGAAGCCTTTAATCTTGCATTGAACTTATAAATGTAGCCTTAGTGATCAGTAAATTCTGGCTCTTAGTTAATATGGTTCGGTTAGGAACTCGGTATGGTGAAGTGTATATTATCCATGGTAATGGAAAAGAGTAGTATTGTTAGGTAACAGAAGCAACATATAATTTAAAAGTCTATAAGTACTCAGCATGCTGCATTCTAACCTGATGTGACATGACCTTTCAGTGTCAGCCTGGTTGCACTGTTTGGACCTTTATTTCTTCACATGCTGCTAGCCTCACTGCACTGTAAGGCATTAAGACTTTTAAGGGTACTGTAGAGTTAAAACACACAAATACAGTTTAGTAGTTGGAGTTTAAACCTTAGCTTCATTGAAGTGTGCATTATTACTTTGAAATAATTCTCTGAATTTAGTTATTCTGTCTTGGAACTTCACTGAACTTTATTAAGTGCGCAACATGCTTTAACACAGGTATGTACATAAACAAAAATAAACATAAGTTGATGCAAAAGTGTTATGTTCTCAAATCTCTGTTGCTGAACATTCAAGTCTTCTGGGATGTTTTGTTACGTCACATAGTATATAGTTAACCAATATGTTGTGGGATTGTAGTGCTTTCATCTTCAGGGCTAGCAGTTCTTCTGTTTACCAGGCAACATAACATACTTGAATCTTATGCGTATTGGACCGTGCATCATCTTGATATTTGAATAAAGGTAGACCAACTTGATGACACTTGCATTATTATGTCAATTTACTGCACTACATGTTTCGGATGTTAATACATCCATCTTCAGGAGCTTGCGACTACTTGGTGCATTATTGTGTAGGCTGTATTGTGCTGACTTGAGGCTTGTTGGTGTTATGTAACGGGATTAGCTTTTGGTGATATGGTATCTGAGTGCAGGCTGAACTTGGATACCACATCACCAACAGCTAATCCCACTACATAACACCAACACGCCTCAAGTCAGCACAATACAGCCTACACAATAATGCACCAAGTAGTCGCAAGCTTCTGAAGATGGATGTATTAACATCCAATATGTGTAGAGCAGTAAATTGACATAATAAAGCAAGTGTCATCAAGTTGGTCTACCGTTATTCAAATAACATACTTGCTTTACAGTATTCTGGGCACATGACACCCCATATTTGGCACCTAAGAAAGGGCATTCCTTCCAAAATATTTTGAATCATTGCTTTATGAACATGTTTATGTAGAAGATTTATCCTCTAGTATCACTTCTGATACATGGACTGAATCAGACCTGTTACATAGGTGGCAGATGCTGTACAAATAAGTTGTTGTCTGATTTCAAGACATTTGCATGTGGAGGTGCTTATGCCTTATGTAAGAATGGTACACTAATTCTGGCAAATGATTTACTGACAGGTGCTTATGTCCCTGTGGTTCAGAGCTGTTGTCAGAAACATTTTAAATGTACAGTGGTTCATCCACATTCCTGTCTGATTAGATTATGTGGGTAGCATATTCATGCTTTCATTGCCTTGAAGGACATATTTTTTCCCCGCATTTGCATTACCTCCTACATATAGCTTGATTTTATGTTTGCTGATGGTGTTGACAACACCAAAAAACATAAGACAGCAATTCTCTTGTGAAGCCATTAAATCATTCTGAAATTTCCTTGCATGTGATTCATGGTAACTTCATTATTGTTCATGTTTAGCAGTCTCCCAAATGCCACTTCATTGCCTGAGTGGTAATTACTGGCTACAGGAATTATTTACTTTATGTTCTTTGTCCATCACTACATGTTAAAAATGAAAACGCTGTGTTTTGGAGATGAAAGTAAAAGATTACAAGTGTCATACACCATTGTCTTACAGAAATGTAACTGAAGGAAGCATTGAAGGCTTGTTTCAATTCTTATGTGTCAAAAAAACTTCGCTTGTTTTGGCACAAATTGTACCAGAATTGGGTTATTTGTGCTCTTTGTTCATGAAATTATTCTAACATGGTTTTATAAAGTTCTTGAAGTTCATTTCATCACTTTTCACATTGATAAGCTGCTGGTCACACGAGTGCTATTAGCGTAGTGGATTGATTTGTTTGTCTTAATGGGAAACTAATTCGAAGTTAAAGGTTTGTGGTAGTTTTGTCATTAATTTGCACTTGGATTATCAAGGGTATAGTCTGTTGTAAAGTATACACAAAGTCAGTAACATTAATTATGTGTAGGCTGTAGAGAGAACATACATTTGAGGTTGAGAATAAATGTTGCATTGCTAATTAATGATATCTAAACTACACTGGCTGTTTGTGAGCACTGTCATTACATCACAACAGCTTTTCTTGTGTTTATAAATCTAAACATAAAAATTACACATGGGAGCTGTTATACATTTTTAGGTTGAGAATAAATTTTTGGTATATTGATTGTGGTGGCTGTCAGTGAAATTACTTATGGCATTTTGCAGCAGTTAGTGTTACCATGTTCATACATATAGAAATAAAAATTACATATGAATATCATGAAATTTAACATTAGGATCTTTTTTGAGCCACACTAGGAGCTTGGGGTGTTTTGCAGAATGCTTTAAAATGCGGTATAGTGTAACTAACTAAGTATCTGACTATCTCTGTCATCCATAGACCTTCTTAAGAAGCCAGTAGTATCTTAACTAGTCAAGAAATTTGCAGTTTTTATTGAATTCAAACGTTCATTGCTGTTTATGAGGTGCTGCCACTTGTACCTACCAGAGACAGATTAATCCAGTCTGCACCCTCCCATCCTGTTTCTTTTAGATTCATTTTAGTATTATACAACTGTCTGTGCTGCAGTCTTTAAAGTTGTCTCCATGTTCCCCTGCCAAAATCCTATACACATTTCTATTCTCTCATACATACCACATGCCCTGCCCAACTCCTCCTTGATATGGTCACACTAATGATATTTGGTGAGAAGTACAAATCATACAGTTCCTCATACAGTTTTTCCAGCCTCCTGTTACTTCCTTCCTCATATGCCAAAATATATCCACATTCCCAAACTCAGCCTTTGTTTTCCCATACAATGAGGGACTAACTGTCATGCCCATTCACACCCATTTAAAAGAACAAGCAGAATTGTAGTTCTGTGTATTTTAGTCTTTATATTTGTAGACAGAAAGTAGGAAGATAGAAGGTTCTGGGTTGATTGGTAGTGGGTACTCCCAGAATTTAATTTTCTCTTAATTTCTCTGTCAATGCAATTTTGATTTTTCAGTCTTGTTTCCAAATATGTGAACTTTGCCGCATTTTCAGTGGTTTTGTTATATATATTTGTGTTGTAATTTCTTCCTGCATCCTTTTGACAAAAACATGAGCATGCCACATCGGACACTAAAGCCCTGGGGACTCACGCTCTTGCACAAGTTGCAGTTGATTCATGTTTTGATTGCCACTGATTAGTGAAGAGGCAGTTTAGTCAGTTCTTCTGTAGCAGTCACACATGGAAGTTGTGTTTTACTTTGTTATGGGGCAGTGATTGAATATGAAGGTTTATTTCAAGCTCAGGAAAGCGGTTTACATAAACACAGAGTGCTTGAAACCATTCATGAAAATGAAGATGTGTCTCATTTGTGTGTCTTCAAGAAGTCTAACTCATAAAGGATATTATGCAAAACCTCCCTCATAACTAGATCACACTCTTGTATTCCCATTTGTTCTAAAGTATTTGATGAATGCAGAACACCTGACCCGCAGTTAATATTTTAATCAAAATTACACATGATTGGAATGGGAGGGTGAGCAGACCCCAGAGCCAGTCTGGACGATTTGAATTAGAGAAAAATATCTCTCCTCTCCCAGGTTTTGAATGCCGGACTATCCAGCATGTTGCCTAGGTGCTATAATGACCACGCTATTTTGGCTCTGTATAGGCCAGTAACCCTTCTTAAATTCATTTATGCCCTTGTACGGGTCTGATATTCTTGTTCTTAATGTTTGTGTGAAACTCGTTAATTTTACCCATCGTATATTCCTGCTTATTTTCCTGAGATGTGGACTAACATTTTTACATTGCTCATATCATTTCCATTAATTTGGTATGGCTCCTGTAACCACTGCAGTTTGGCTGCAGAAGATTATTCATCAGTCTATGGTTTATGCTGCTTTTCATTTATGTGACCCACACTCCCTTTAGCTGAGATTTTGATGTTGTACCTAATGCAACCTACAACAGTAACCACTGTTTTTAAAACAATTAAAATGTGTAGGAATGCATGTGTGTCTAAATAGGGAAACAGTTTTTGTTTTAGGTGAACAAAACTCTGTATGGATTTTTGCAGTAAGGCCAAGATGATTATTATAGGCTGGACTTCTTGGTAAAACTACATGAATATTTTTTACTGTGGTCTGTTTTAATATATTTTTATGAAATTTTAATGTAATTGGACCATGCCAAACTTTCTTTGAAAACTAAATTCAGTATGTCCATATAGGGAAGAAATACAATTTAAATGTGCTCGACACATACGCAAAACCTGCTTGTCCTTGGTCCCTTAGTATGCTTTATGTGTCTACATCAGCAAGATTTAGAACTCAGAATTGAATGTTAATATGAAGGAACAAAAGGAATGTATTACGTGACTTGTTTCCTGTTACATTCACATGATTCAGTGCTTCGTCTAACTTGTTTCATACTACTTACACATGGTGATAAATTTTTTCCATTGAGTATAATTGTTAATATATTAATACTGAGCCAGAAATAATTCATAATTTCCTTTTTGATATACGCACAATTGTATAAAATCTATGTGAAAATTTTAGTATGTTGAGGAGTTCAGAGATGGTCTTACCATTAGTCTGTGTAAACTTGCCCATGGTATATAAGTGAGCATACCTAACCTATTAAGTATCTGTATTACCAAAGTGAATGCACGTAGGAAAACACCCGTAGAAATCCATTTTGTGTGCTTTTGAAATAAGGAAACTTACTGTGTTTTTAAGATGTGATGCATAGTATCTTTAATTTTCCACAGAATGCCATTTATTTCATAATTTCACCTTTTTGTGGTCAAGTAATATGTATTTCATTAATCATGCGCTACAGTTTAAATACCTACCCTAGTTGTTGAAAGATTAAAAGAGACTTAACTGGAGTGAATTTGTAGTTACTATCTTTTTCATCAGTTTTCATACACCATCGTGGTATCCATTGTAATGATGTGATAATGAATGGCCTTATATTACTAAGTTGGCTGCCAAGCAGTATCCTGACACTTTTGTTTTATGAAGTGATGGACTCATTATGGGTTGTTCCTTGTAATTCAAGTGGCTTTCTCAATGTGGTATGAGGTAATACCTAATACGTATGAACTTGATTCTGTCCTCCAGTTAGATACATACCATAAAAATACAAGGTAGTCTGGAGTGTAGATACATCCATTCTTAACATTGGCTCTAGTGGAGGTGAGTAGTCAGCTTCATGCTCCAGCTGCTTTACCTGACATGAAAGAACCACTGGTACCCACTGGGGGGCTGCGTGTTCCCTAGAGCCAGTTTGAACACTGGGAAAGAGAAAAAGAAAAATCTCTTGCCCTTATCACCAATAGAACTCAAGTTTCTCGGTTGTCAGTTTGTACTCTAGTTGCTATGTATTGGAACTATCCCTCATTGTTTGTACATATTATATAATTACTCACTTACTTAAATAACTTACTAACATACTTACTTACTAACTCCATGGAGTAGTCCTTCTTGAGAAGCTAGCCAGTTTGCAGCTAGTCAAATTCCCAGCGTGTTATGGAACCCGAAGGTTCATTACCACATTCACAAGTGCCCACCACCCGCCCCTATCCTGAGCTAGCTCAATCCAGCCCATACCCCACATCCCACTTCCTGAAGATTCATCTTAATTATCCTCCCATCTATGCCTGGTTCTCCCAAGTGGCTTCTTTCCCTCAGATTTCCCCACCAAAATCCTGTATATGCCTCTCCTCTCCCCCATAGGCACTACATGCCCTGTCCATCTTATTCTTCTTGATACATTGTATAAATGTAAATACTCTTAACATACATACTACTTTTAGCCCTTGTTTTATGCACCATTTTTTGTTTTACACCTTTTTAGTGTAATGCATCTTGCCATTGTGCACATGTTAATTTACACTGTCTCATTTTTGGTTTACTACCCTTTGGCTGGCTGCACTATGTTACACCAATCCCTGCCTATTCCTTTATTTTGTGTGGGAATATCGTTTTTGATTTATGCCTCTCTGATTTACCCCCACCAACCCAAAGGCTTGGTGTACTGATTTATTATAATAACTCAGGATTTGGTAGTCATGATGGGGAGAAAGTATTTTGAGATATAACTGAAGTGGCTAATGGTGTGACAGCAGGGAGACTGAGTATAGCAGGTGAGAGGTGTGTTAGGTACAGCTGATATTGTGGTGTATTCTTGTTGTAGTGATAGTTCATTATGCATGCCAGCAAGGGGGTAATTTTTCGAATATGTTAATGTAAGAATTTGTAAATAAATACACATAAAGCAGTGAAATAATGTATTTGTTGAAGGGAAATAATGGTTTGGAAGTAGAACTCATAAGACCTAATTGCATACTGCATAGATTTGTCATGTTACATATGTATTGGCAATGTTGCCATGTATTTTTTTGAAGAATTTTTTTATTTAGTTCAGAATTTGTGTACTGTAGCATGTTGTTTGTGACCTCAGAGTTCCCCATCTTTTCTGTGTCTGCAGCTGTTGGCATACAAACAGCATTTCATACATAAACAGGCATGCTTATTTGATGTATTTGCATACCAAATTTCACATTCCTACTTCCAGTGGCTGATTTGTTGTCACCATTAAAACTGATGGCTAAAAGAAATTGTACTTATATGTGTACCATCTTCTTCTTTTACATTCTGTGTTAATATTACTTGTAGTAAAATCTGCATGTTTTTCAAATATCTGTTACCCTACTTTATAACTAATTGGTGCTGGTGTTGATTCCTACATACAATTTGTGGATCTGTCGTGTTGTTACTACTGATTATTAAAACTAAAAAGGAACGTGTTACAGTATCGTCCAGTTTCATAACATTTGTACCACGATTTGTGAAAACTAGGATCTGGTTCAAAAACCAAAGTCTGGACACACAGCATAATATGTTACCATTGTTGGGGAATCAGGATAATATTTTTTAGAGTAGAGACTGGGCTGTGGGTTAGTTCAGCTCTCATAAGGAGCAAGAGAGTTTTCTCTGTAAAGCATGTAGACTAGCCCTGAGGTCCATCCAGCTTCCTGTGCAGTGGGTACAAGGGGTAAAGCAGCTTGGGCATGAAACTAAACCGCTCACAAGAATTTAGTGCTGAGGTAGAAGAACGTATGGAACTACACTGTGCACACACCTTCATGGTGTGGGGATTAATTAACCACAGGAGCAACTTTATCTTTTTTACCAACTCTAAACCTGCTAAGTCTATTTTAGTACTGGTGGTACTGTGTAAGTGCACAGAAAATATCAGAATACCTGTTCGTAGAATGATTGAAGCTGTTAGGAATACGTGTGTGTCTTTGTGCTGGTTTTACCTTGGTTTAATCAATTAGGAAAAAGTGTGTCTTTTTTCTTGGAAGCAGCACTTGTATCATTCTTCAACTGTCATATTCTGCAAGCTGTGTATTTCTGTGGTATACAAGTAAATAAAGCCATTTTATTTAAAGCATACATTGTGGTCAGAAAATTATCTAAACTCACATGAAAACATACACATTCATTGGCATTTGTCTGATGACTTGACTGCCAAGGTAGTGTAAACATGACTTTAATGAAAGCAAATAATTATAATGTGCTCACTACCACAATGGTTAATGGCTTATTTGAGGTTTCATCAATCACTTTAGCAGTTAAAAATCTTTTAATGTGTCTCATTTATTTGGATTGAGAGAACTGGAAGCAATCAGCAGTTTTATTGTGTGTAAAGTGAGGGCAGACAGTTTCAAACAGTCCTGAAATGTAAGTTGATGATCCACCATTTGGTGATGTAATGCATGCCCTCATATAATCCAGCTGTGGTAATAAAATTTGCGCAGCTCCCCAAGAAATTAGATATGCATGATGAAGTTTCATGTAACTAGTATTGATGTAACACTGCAGGAAACCTTAATGGAAATGTATGTTACATGATGTGTTCTACCCCTCTGAATCTGCTTTGAAACCATCTGATTCTGTTTATGCCTTCATTTGTGACTATTATATTTTATGGTTTTAAATTTTAAATGAAATCTTACTGTCATATGGTTGGTAACAGGAAACATGTTTGCTGTCTTTAGTCTGCAACTCCTGTGTAAAAGTCACAGCTTTGTCGTCTGAATAGATCCTTCATTAAATTTGCTGAACTGTATTGTGATTGTTGATATATATATATATATATATATATGTGTGTGTGTGTGTGTGTGTGTGCTTCTGTGAAGAAAATAAATTGTGTGTCATTATGTTGTAAGTCTTCGTGTAAAAATGATGGTAAGAAGTTCTTGAACATCCATACTAGATTCACATTATTCATTTCGTGCATTGTGACCTACAGAAACTCTGGTAACACAACAAATGCTCAGTTCTACAATCTATGTATTCTTTCTATTACTGAGCTCCTACATGTTTCAACACTGTTGCCATCTTCAGGGAGCTTGTGCCAAATTTAGTTAAAACATGCAGCAATAAATAGTGTATAATACATGTACATTTGCTGTGGTGTCATTAGTGCAGGTTTTGGTTACCATTAGTTTAAGTATAAAATGTTAAATAGTGTTGTTACCAGAGGTTTTATTTAATCCATACTAGTTGTTGCTGATGTGACTAGTCATGATTGAATATAACAGTGCAAGTTACGTCTGTAAATGTATATCAGATTGTCTGCTTTTACTGCATTATTTCATTTATTTTTATATTTTTTATTCTTACGCTTGAACCAAAATTTCCACTTTTGTATTTAGTGTTGTAATTAGTGTGTGTGGGACATGGGTTAACATAGTTTTATAGTATGGTGATTCCATAAATCAATATTTAATTCCATTACATCTCTTTTTCAACAAGCAGTTATTTTCATAACAACAGAAACTGCGTGCGTAAGAATTTGTTCTTACACTGGCAATTTTGGGCAATATACATTATGTTCAGGAACAGGAAGCTGAGTAATTGACACTGTTATATTCTAGACCATTAAGGAAGTGTTTCAGCTTTTAATACATTTTAAAAATTGTTACTGGACGATAAGTCATTTCTTTTTTTCGACACTAATTAATCAGTCTGTTTACTTCTGTGTTTGTTATTTATTCTTAACTAGGTTTTCTGCAGACCCAGCATGACTGCAAACTAGTATACTGGTGAGGAGGTTGCTCTCTTCTGAGGCATAGTGTCATGTAGTTTAAGTGAAGTGTACTGTCATTTTAGAGAAATATGTTTTGTAACCTGATGATGGAGGCAGCTGTATCCTCTGACATGTTGGTACATTAACGTGATAATGGAAGTAGCAGGATCTTTGGAAATGCCAGTACAGTAACATGATGGCAGCAGGATCCTTTGAAATGCTGGTACATTAACGTGATGATGAAGGCAGCACATTCTTTTGAAAAGTCAGTACATTAACCTTTTGGTAGAGGTAGCAGTATCCATGGAATATATGTACATTTTTATCAGATTACATGGCATTATGTCTAGAAGATAGCAGTCTTCATAGTTTCCACCATTAGAACCTCATCTCAGCTAATGTAGCAGTCGACACATAACTTTCTTCTGTGTCATAACAAGCTCCCAGATACCTTTACAAACTGGTATAGCTCTGTAAGTATAGTGACTGGCTACTGACTGAATGATCAAGTTCAGTTTGTGACAGGTTAGGAAATTTTCTGCTTGTTAGCACATCCAGGCCAACTCTGGGGTTCACCAAGTCTTCTATCCAATGGATAACAGATGTTCTGAGTCTGGAGGTGTGGTGTTCCAAGTGTGAAACCGACTGCTTACCTCCCTATATTGTCAAGGTTAAGATGTGGAGATATTTCTACACTCTTCCATTTCTTTATGGTATGGTGCTTAATTGGGTAACCTGTTCTCCAACATGTAACTGCTGTTGCTACTGATTTTTCTGATGACGGATTGAGAGGTGGTTTTGTATCCATTGAAAGTAGTGAAAGACGTACATTTCCTGGGAAAAGTGCAGGTTTCATTCAGACCCCTTTGATACCCTCTCACCAGGTTAGGTACATACACTGGTTCAGATCCCTAGTTATATAATTTTTGTATTAAATAGACTTTAAAATGTTCCCTTTCATCCATTGTGGTCAGTGTGTGGAAACTTGTGATGTGGGGAAGAATGATGTTTCAGTAAAACTTTTTAACTCATGAGATTTGAGTAGTGGTCTTTGCGGTATAGACACATGTTTAGCGGCATGTGACGGCTGTCATTATTTTTTTTAACATGTGTTTCTACAGTATTAACATCGACTTCATGTGAATTTTTTTAATCCACTGATAATAGTTCCAAATGTGGGTGTGAATTTCTAGTTGCAACACCTGCAATATAGTGACTAGGTGAACTAGTATTGGGTGGAATTTTTTGGAGTGGCTTGTATGGATGCATATCTTTCTTCCTACTGTGTCTCAAAGGTTTGTGCAGTTGCAGTAGTTTATAGTGATTAAAGTGCTGTGTAAATAAGTGCGTGCATCAGATTTAATAATATAAATGGAAGTGGCCTAGGTGAAAGGTTTATATTTTGTTAATTATATGGTTCTTATCACGGTGTTTATTGGTGCTGTTCGATAGATTAGCAAAAATCCAATTACACAGCTGTTAAAATTAATCAGTACATGTCATATAATCTTTATTAAAAATGTGGCTACATGTTTCGACTAGTATTAGCCATTCTCAGGCCTACTCCAGATGTTTAATTTCAGCATGTGAAACAGAGTGTTGAGGTTTTTGCTGTTTTGGGTCATTACACAGCACATGTTGATAGCAGACTGATTGACCCTTGAAGATGGGACCAACAGGCTGTCCTGAAATGTCAGTAAGTAGCTACCAACATTCACTTTGTAACAACCCAGAAGAGCGAACACCTCATTTGCACTGTGGCAGAAGCCTGTTGTCTCACATATTTAAAGTGTTGTTAATAATATAGATTACATGACGTGTGCTGATTGATGTAACAGCCGTGTAATTGTTTCTTTTTGTGAATCTGTTAAATTACAAAGTTTTGTAGTTTCCAGACTGCAGCTTTCCCCACCTTGAAACTGAGAACTTGTATGAAATATACAGTGCTTGCTATACGTTGTGTTGATTATGATGTATGTAGTTGAGATTTATTTTGTTACAGTGGCTTATACAGTGTTTCCTAGATAAGAAGTTCCCAGATACAAAGTTTTCCCAAATAAAATATAAGATTCTTGAAATCCTGTTAAATTTCCTATATGTTGGTGTTAAATGTTCCCACATATAAATTTCTGGTGTAAAGAGTTTTCCAACTTTAAAAATCTTTTTTAATGTCTAAAAAACTTTCCATTTAGTACATTTAAATTGCTTTATAACCATTTTTAATCTCTTGATGATTGCAATGTACCATGGTAATTGTGGATCGTGGCATTGCCTTTGTGCAGCCTCTTGACTGTATCAAGTTCCATGCTTTTTAGGCTTTTTTGCGCAGTTGTAAAAATTGTGACTTAGTTTTGTCGTGTATGTCCGTCATCTGTAACTTGGCTCTTGCTGGCTAGATTTTTGTGGAATTTTATATTTAGGATTTTTACGTAACTCTGGGGGGACCACGGTGTCACAGTGGTTAAGGTGCTGTGATACAAATCGGAAGGTCGCTGGTTCAATCCCAGCTGGCGTCATTGGAATTTTTCAATGACATAAAATCCTTCCGATTGCACTATGGCCCTGGAGTCGAGTCAGCCTCTAACAGAAATGAGTACCAGGAGCATTTCCTGGGTGTAAAGGCAGCCAGTGTGTAAGGCTGACAACATTACCACCATCCTGTGCTGTTGTCATGAAATTTGGGAACTTTAACTTCCTGGAACCCTCTGGGCCACTCCAGGCCTGTAATGGGATTGCTTTTACCTTTACTCAACTCTGGAGAAAACATTTGGTTAAAATAGGATGAAAATAACAGGAACTTCATCTTCATTCGTTAATGATTGTGTGTCCCTTGATTCTGCTTGAGCTGAGAAAAGTTTTAGAGGAAATAAATATGCACATTCTATGTTAGATGCATTTTTTTCCCCCTGAAATTTGTGCAGTTAGTGAAATGATTGCAAGAAATAACACAAGAGCAGGGAGGGCCAAGGAGAATTATTTACATGTACATTTGTTATGGTGTGACATAATAATTCATTGATGCAGTATTCCTGTTGTTACATCCCATTCCTGTGCATCAGAATATTTCTTAGTTATTGATTATACCAAGGAATATGAAATTTGGAATGTAGATGTGAATGTACCTACAAATTGTATATGAAATATTGTTGATTTGTTGGAGCAGCTACCAAGTACTTCAGCAGGTGATTTCAGGAAATGTGTTGATGATAAATTGAACATAGACAAAATTAATGTAAATATATTAATAATAATAATAATAATAATTTCTTGAAAGAAATATAATTATAGTATTAACATTGTGTAACAGAATGACAGTGAGAAGTATGACTGCGTTGCAATAAAGATATGACTATTTAAGAAGGGTTCAGGATGCAAGGATCTGAAATGCCACAAAATTACTCTATACATACATTTCCTACCTTAATGTTATTAATTTTTGCTAACTGAAATGTATCGTAGAGGTTCTGCGGCATTTTTTGAACTTCAAGTGCAGTTGTGAAGATTTTGTTTTACTGCGTCTTGGTATGCTGCGATTCATTGAGCATTTAAGATCTATGTAGTGAGTGCCCTGAGGTGGAGAATTCATGAGGTAAAAGAAGAAAGTTCATCTGTGCCAACAACAGATTACTGGACTCATGTTTTTATGTGGTCCAATATGATGTATATTCCATAACTTTTTCATTAGCAGTAAATTAACTGTATATCCAAGTTGTCCTGATAATGTACTTTCATGATTTTTTTTTTTAAGTTGCAGAGTTCTGAAATAATTACTGAGGATCGGAATAAAAATTGGTTCCAAGAAAAGAAAATAATTTTTGTCCCTGTAAGAAGTTATTTTTTAATGGTCTGTTGAAAAACTTCTTATGATGGAAACACTGTGTAGTTCATTTGATTAGAATGCAGTGTGATGAGAACAACCTATGGGATGAGTGAGGAAATTTCCATCATTTTTCATCCTAGATATTCGTCTGAGAATATGTAGCTTTCATTAACATGTTCTGTGTTGGGGAGAACAGACCACACAAGTTAGAAACTAGAACTTGCACCAGTAGTAGCAACAATTACACACTGCAAATGCCATACTCAACTTCGCAATTGACTTTTCAGCAGGAAGAGTCTAGCGAGGTATGTCTTGGTGTTCTTTATGTGCTTTGTAAATTATTTTACATTTTCTGAGTAATTTTGGAAGAACAATATTTTCATTTAATGTACCAAGTGCACTTATGATATATGTGACATTATTGTCATGTCTTCACACACTACACACCACACACCATAACACGTCATAAAGGGACACAGTCTACACGTGATTGAGGACTATAATGGATGTTTGAATATGCACTGTCATAATTGTCTTTAATTAGATTTTGTATATTTTGAATATTTTATATTTAAATGTTTTACAATATGATATATACATCTATATCCATAACACAATAGAAAATTCACATATTTTATTCGTATAAAAACTGATATTACCTGCAGAGTTCATTGAAGGTTGTGAATTCCATAGATGTAATCCATTTTGTTATGAATAGTTGTAAGCTTGGTATGTACTCCTTGAAGTTGCCATTATCATGCCACAACATGTGAGAGTGAAGTGACTATAAGGTCATGCACTGAAAGTGCGTTTAGTTGGTACATTAAATGACAATATTGGCTCAAAATGCACAGAGTAAATCATTTTGAAATTGGGAAGACATAATTGGAAATAGTAAAGAAGTGGGTAAGAAAAGCCCATTATTTTATATTTGTAAGTGGAAAATTAAATGTGTTGGAATTTTCAGTAACAGAAATCTACATTAACTCTGATTTTTTAAATGACTCTCTTCTCTATTGCAAGTCATCCACAGGGCATCATAAGCATAGGTGTTGGTTACAGCCTTTTTGTTTAGTGTGTATTCTATAGTAGAAATAGGAAAATTAGTTGGAAGTGGCGACATTAGTTTAGAAGTTGCTAGCAGGTGGGGTGGTTGACAGTGTAGATAATAAAATTATTTTGGAATGTCAAGCTTCTTGATAATAGTTAATAAAGTAGATACATACAGACAAAATTAATCTGGATGGTGCAAAACTACATTAAAAGTAGAGAAATTTTATATGGGGTCTTTTGCATGAGGAATATGTGTATTGCTGTTGTTGATTTAAGCAGCATTGCTTAAATCGTTACTGTATGTATTGTATGGAATACAATATTACTCATGAAGTTCTTCTTCTTTAAACATACTTTGTATATAATGTTCAGTAAACGTTCCTTGATTGAAGTAGAGGATGGAACATCATATCGCAGAAACAGCAGCATTGTATTGTTGGTGCTGCGTGCAAACTACCAGTAGCTGTGTGCAGTAGAATTCCCTTAATCCAGCACTCCTGGTGGTTCAGCACTTGAGGGAAGTAGTCCCAAGACCTGTAGTTTTGCCGTCTGTTAAATTTTGGTGTGGCTGCTGTTGCCATGACTTTATCTTGGGTTATGTGGACCATATTGACCTTATCAAGCTATTATAATGGCTTCAAAAGCTCCAAAAGATGAGTAAGCAAGGCAGTGCTGGCAAGAGGAAACATTTAACAATAATTCCTCAGAAATTTGAAATAATTAGGAGTGTTGGAAGTGGCATTAGCTGAAGAGAAGTAGTGGATTCACACAACATGGGATTGTCAAACATCTGTGATGTAAAGAAGCAGAAAGACCAGTTATGATCCTTTATGGAATCAAATGAAATTGTGAAGGTTCTTTTCAAGTGACAGACACAGAGTGTAAATTAATGCAATTGGACAAGGCGTATAAGTGGTTTACAGCAGTGTGTTTGGAATGAAAATGTGTGAACTGGGACTATAATTGAAACAGCTGAGTCATTTTATGATGAAATGAAAATGACTGACAAGTGCACGTTCTCTGAGGGCAGTAACAAAAAAAATTACCTGTAAGAACTAGAGTCAGTATAGGTACTGTCTGATAATCCGGCACCAATCTGGTCCCATAGGTGCTGGATTGAAGGAATTCTGCTGTATGTTATGCATTAAACATCTGCACTCCAGCACAGGCCAAAAAAAAAGTGGCAAGCCATGCACACTGTTGCTGGTAAAAATAAGAACCATCCAAGGCATTTAATAACCAACTCTTGGAAGTACAGAGAACACTACTTTTATAGCTTTTTAACAGTTAGCTGAACAAAGAATTGTGCGTTTTCCAGCACATACTGAAAAATTGCATTGAATGAATATGTGAGCAAACATTATTACAGGGTAGTGACCATATATGAATATGTGTTATGTCATGGAAAACTTGAAACAGAGATTTGCGGGAATTATGCTGTTTATAGACTTAAGAAGTTGTGAGATGTTATGGAAATAATGAAGGAATATGTTACTCTCACAGAGTACCCTAATGGCATTGGGTAAAATGTTTGCATAATATTGGATACCTGTTTCAAAGCAGTAGAATAATGGTAAGTACAGTGTATTTATGTACTGTGTTTAAACTATGGACATAACCTAATACACTACCTAAGCTAGAGTGCATCACAACATATGGCCACATTTTACAAACCACAGCCATTATAAGAAGGAGGCAGTGGCAGTAAAGCAATTCGAATTGTGGTAATACGGATTTATTAAGTCACAGAACAGTTGGAAATGAAAGATATAAGCAGAATAAATGTTTTGTATACCATTTTTGAACAGAGGTTGCACATTGTTGCAAGTTATTTTTATGAAAGTTGGCCTTCATTTCTGGGCATCTCAGTAGCCATTAACTGGAATAATAGTTAATTTGGAACATAGCCAACAGTTTCAGTCATGAAATGATATTTACGGGTTGTTTCTTGAAAAATTGATAATGGCCAGCTGCTTGTCTGTGTCCTTTACAGAAACAGGCCCATAGTACTCATAATTATGTGGTTCATATGTAAACATGTTTATGTTCAATTTAACATGGCCAATGTGATATCTAGTCTCACATAAGCATAATGTTTCTCTGAAAATGTACCAAAGAAACCTACATGTGTACTTCCTGTTGTCAGTTCTTTGTCCTGCCGCTCAGTGCAGACTTTTAAATTAAACTGGCATTAACTTAAAAACTCTTTGGGGGGGAGGGGGGGAGTGTAGTTTTACATTTTCAGGTAGTTACTCTTGAAAAAGGGACGCACATATGCGAGATAGTAGATGATGCACTTTATGCGGAAAATGATTATTGCAGTATATGTGTGTTAGTAATACGTGTTCCACTGTGTGATGATTAATGTGTTAGGGTAGTTCTGTTTGTCCTTGAAGTTAAAAATTTTCTCTTTATTTGTCGTACTACTGATTAGATAGATAGATAGATAGAGAACTCTCAGTTATCCATTGAGGAATATGTTAAGAGCTGTATTGCCTACCTTCTTTACTTATTCTAAAAGATGTGGAACCATGAAACAGTGCTTATTTTTGTAGAGTGACTGTCAGATAATACATATTTCAAAAATTTGTAAAATGTATAATAATCAACAGTGTTATGAATGACATAAAGGGTCTGTTGAATTAGTAAACATTACAAATGTATCATATAAAAAAGATGAAGAGGTGAAATTTGAGCACTGTTTTGGCATCATGTGATTGATTCAGGCTTACTGAGGTATCAGAAAGCACTTAGCATGTCTGTGTCTGAAAATAGTTTTACGAACATCTGCAATACCTCTGAGAATTGTCCAGAATCATATGTGTATTTGACAGTGGATGAGTGTAGTGTAGTCACCGTCTTAAGAGTATAACCATCCTTGTGTGGTGAAGGTAGGGAGAACTCTGTTCCAGAAGTGCAAAAGACAATTGACTGTTGATCCCATGGGGAATTGAGATGGTTTGAAAAAAAAAAGTTATTAATGGAAAGGACTGGATGGCATCATGTAAAACATATTGGGTGGGAAAGATTAGCTTTTGGGTTTGAGTTGCTGCATTTGCTGAAGTCTTTCCAGTGATTTGGTGGATTTTCAGTAGTCTTTACGGAGATTGTCATTGGTATGAAATTAATTGGAACACTTGTCTTAGGAAGGGAGGTGGGAACAAGAAAAAGTGAGTGTTGTATTAATGTGCCATATCGAATGGCTGCCAGTGGTCTAAGTCCAAAATTTGCAGTGGTGTTAGCCCCTGATGTCACTTTGTCCCTAGTTTGTGGTTGATTTTGTTGGCTCCTGTGGTGATAGATGATGCTTATGGCTGTTAAGCATGTCTGCTGTTTTGTCAAATTCAATACTATACTGCGTTCTGGGTAATGTTCACAGCTGATCATTGGTGCCTTGTGTTCAGAAATCCTTGTGGACATGTGCTAAGTGTTCACACAATAGCTTCCTGCAAGAAACAGCAACTTCATCAGTGGTGATTTTTATGCAGGGGGTATAATTTTACACCAATCTCTTTGTCATTGGGTCAGGACAAGTTTCACCACACGTACCTCATTTTGTGTCTGCCAGGACAAAATAATATTTATGTACATGTGTTATTTGTTATGTACATGTTTTCCATAGTTCACTATGTTTAGGAACCTCATTAAAAATGTACTTAAATTAACAACTTTTCTGAATGGTGCAGTTATTCAAATTTTCACTTTTTTTTCTTAATGTTTGTGTGATGTGTAATGCTGTGTTTCATTATAATCTGACAGATCTGTGAGAACTCTAGTGTTTTAAAACTACAGAAATATCCATTATAAACAAAGGGCATAATGTGAAGTGGGGCAGGGTATATTGCAACTGACCTGTGTAAAATTATCTAGTTTTATGCATTGTTATGAGGCTGCTTTCATCATTCTCTTAATGCTTTCTGTGTAATGAGTAGGTAATAACAATAATAATAATAATAACAACAGTGTTTTTTGTTCATGAAGTAGTACTGATGATAGTGATATATGATTATAATGTCTTTATCCAAGAACTGCATTGTATTTTCTATCGCGTTATTGTTGATGATTTGACATGTGTTAGACAAGGACATCGATAATTGAGGGTTTATTTAGTTTTCTTGCCTTCACGCATGTACACGTACGGATACATAATGCATGGTGACTTTTGTCAGGCAGACATTGTTATGTTCAGGGGACATACCAGGCTGGGCCACAAGAGTTGTTTTCATGGTGCCAAAATATTTTTCACTATTAAAATGTAATTTAGATTTTACCCTTTGCTTCTCAAAATGGCATAAACATGTTAAATTGCAAGAATGAAAGTTTGAAAATAAATGTGAAATGTGTATGATGGCATTCCAGGGATGGGTGATTATTTTTTAATAACATGTGTGTATTATTATATGAGGTTTTATTAAACATTCAACTCTTCATGTAGATGCTTTAATGTAATTTGGAGGTAACTGAAGATGAACGTGGCACTATTAAAGAATGTAGATGTTACACTACTTATCTTGGTTTGGATTATTGTGTCCTGTCCTGCATTGTTACAGTAATTCTTTTTTTGGAATATAAGTAATATTCCATTCTTAAGGTGCATTGTTGGTAGCTAGATACACTTACGTGTGTTAAGTGGATGGTAATGACCTTGAGCAAATCCTGTTATGAATTGCAGTGTGAAAAACTTGCATATGTTATAACCAGAAATTAGGATTAGATCTTTAAGCTGTGAACTGTGTGTAATCAAGTTTGTTACGTGTCTGTAGTGAAGGCTGCCCTGGCCAGGCATTGAGTTAGGGATATGTTGTAATGTTGCTTGGTTACAGACTCTTGGCAGGCAAGATGGCGTGAAACAGGATTGGGTCATTGAGGACACAATAGGCAACTGGTGGAGGCCAAACTTCGAACCGCCACAGTACCCTTATGTCCCTCCTCACATCACTAAGCCAAAAGAGCACAAGCGCCTTTTCCTTGTGCAGTTGGCAGAGAAGGGTAGGAACAAATTATGTATCTTGTATGAGGTGCAAGAAACATTTGTAGTTTTTTATGTATGTATTTTCTATCTTAGGCTGTGTCTATTTCACATATGCATTTTGAATTTTATTTGTAGATATGGAGAAATATTAAATGTAGCATTTTCAGAAGGCAGTGTTACTCCATCTGATAGCAGACACTACATCATTGCAAAATATGTGACAGAAGTATGTCACTGGTGATTAATATACTGCTGTGGCTTGTACATGTTGCAGTCTACTATTGTAGGTCTTTTGAGACATCTTAACGTAACAAATCTTCAAGTGGCTCTTCTGAATGAGTAACAGATTTCTTTGATTTCATATTTTTGCAAGGTGGATTTGTCATAGTAGTGCAGAGTTCACTGATGGTTGGTACTGTACTGTATTTGGAATATGATTTGTGTGCAGTGGTGGGGAATTTGTATTGAGACCAGTGTATTGCATTTTTCATTTTCTTCACTCCCAATCAAAAACCCAGATTTTGTCTCTTTTAAGTACTGCTTTGTGTGTTGTACTGCCAGGTGCAATATCTAAGTGTACTCATCAGTCAGAATCATCAGTATCTTATCACCTGTAATGTCACCACAAAAGAATTTAAACTTCTTCTATATATTGTCATTCACAGGTCTTGTTTTTATTTTGCTGGCACATTACCATCCAGATGACGGAATTTAATGTGGGGTGTGCTACTGGTCTGATTCTGATGTGCGCAATACTTAAATTTTTACTACTCTTATTGTTGTAAATAGTGTGTAAATTTTTAGGCACACTTTCTTCAATGGTCACTTTAAACTGCACACTCCTGTGTTTCCATGAATGAAAGAAGTCTTGTTACATATAATACGAAAGTATTGTTGTGCATGCTTTTTCAACATTGCAGTAATGGTGTGCTGGATATGTAGTAAGATTGCCTTATTTATATACACGTAAGTTCAGTTCACATCTGTGTATGTATGGTGTGTAATTCCAATTGTACATTCAATAGCAGTTTAACGTTAGTCTGTCTAGGAAATTACAGACACAGTTTGTAAGAAACTCATGATTATGTTACATTTAATATTTCTGTTTGTAACTGTTTACATGTTTTTGCAATTGTAAGTTTATTACATGAAACTCACTGGGTTATATAATGATCAAGTTGTCATTATTGCGGTTCATTATATTACTACATAGATCTGTATGTTATGTAAAGAGAGACTGTACTGTACATTCCTGAACACCAGTATTACAGGTTTTCAAGTTGGTTTAAGGATTTTCGTGGTTGTAATTGTATATGTTAAATGTGATTATAATCATACCCTTTGCTTGTAGTACTGTGTGGAATAACTTACAGCTGTAACTGAATCTCTGACTTGATCAGATTTTTTTTTAAAGTGCTGTAACAATTACTTTTCCAGTTGCAATGAAATGCGAACCTGAAAACAGTTTGTATAATATACTGATTATGTAGTGGTCTTTTTATGCAACACAGTGACATCCTTGTCACACTGAAGTGCTCATTTTCCCAATTACCTTTAAAAACTGCATGAAGTATCATCACGTGACTTCATTGTTCCATGCATCCATTTGGATCATAGTGTTTCCATATTTACCACCAATTTTTTAATTTGTGTTTGTTGTTGAAGTAAGGCCTTTCATTTTGTATAAGAAAGCAATTTGCACATGCGTTTACTCACTGTATTTTTGTCAGAAGTATGCACAGTACACACTTCTTTATTGATGAGGCACTGTTAGAAATTTATGAATTATTGTGCATTTGGTTGATCAGCTATACTCGATTACTGAAATACATGTGCTGCTATTAATGAAATAACATGATTAACAGGTAGTCCGACACTGGCTAAGTAGAATTATATACTTAATTACTTACTTACTCACTCACTCACTCACTCACTCACTCACTCCATGGAGCAGAGTCCTTCCTGAGAAGCTAACTGGTTTTCAGCTAGTCAAGAAATTAAGTATAATTATATAGTGATACTTTGGAAACAAGTTATTTGTGTGCATAATTTCCTCAAGTATATTTTATGCGTAACCTGTAAGTTGTCACATTTAACCTCAGAAGTCCCATACTGACATCCATATGAAAGAATGTTTGGCTTGAAATTTATATTTTTAAATGGTATATTCCTTGCAGTGTTCTTTGTTCACAGTGGTTTATTATGATTGTTAAATGGAAGGTGTAATGTGGATTTAATGTAGTCACCATATTGTTATTGCATATTCAAGAAAATAATGGCCTTAACAAAAGTTAACGATTTTCACAAATATATCATGTTACCCTAGATTAAGGGTGATAGTGTTGTTTCCAGAAGTTAGCATGGTTACCATTTGATGTTGTTGGAGGTATGAAATTACAATGTAAAGAGAGAGCTGGTCCCATATGTCACAGTATTGAGACCAAATTATTGAAATTGCCAGTTGAGAAGTTATTTGTGCCAAGATGGGTAAGTGGGCGTGATAATGCTCTGTTCCAATCTCTTTGGCACATTGTAATAAAAAAGTTACAGAAATGTACTTGTTTATCTCGCTGTGCCTGGTTGTCCATATGTAACAGCTTCTAGAATCACTGAATTCTATGCAGTTTGATGCTGGGCAGTTCTATCAAAGTTTTTTAACACATTCCATTTTTTGTTTAAGTTGGACGGTAATAGCACACATTTTACATGAAGACTTAACATGCAATTTTTGTGTGCATTCTAGTGTCACTTGCTACATTTTTGAGTGAAAAACATTTTGATGAAAGGTAGGAGGGAAAAAATGAAACGTATTTAATGCTCAGTGTGGTTTTTCTTAACGTTGTGTTGTTTTTGGGACACTTAAAAAGGAGCAAGCAAATGTACCAGAATTTTTATATTCTTTTATGATATGAAAAATAGGAGTTTAATTTGTGTAAAATTAGGTAAAGGAATAAACATTATTCAGCTGAGTGTCCGTGAGTTTACACTTCAAACAGTATGTTTCTCACTCTAATGGTATATTATTTGGGGCTCACTGGTAAGTTTTCCTCTTGTATTTTATGCGTAATGCTGCTGCCACTTGAAATTGGTTTTCAATTACAAATTTGCACTCAGTGCATAAAACTTTAATAGGAGCCCCCAGTCTACCTAAAGCATGTATTGTGAGGTTGAAATGAGCATCTATGAAAACTGATTAATCATTCTTGAAAATCTGTAATGATTGGCTGTTAAATGAAATGTACACATATTTATAGTAAATTCTGTTTCTGGCCTGTATTTATTTCTGTAACATTTCCATACTTGCGTAAGACATTTGTAAGAACTGAGAGTCATTAAACATTTTGTGAAGTCTTAAAAATTATAATTGCAGGAATTTCATGGGATCAGAATTTCCTAGTTTGTCACTACTACGAGTTTCTAGAAAAAGCAAAAAAGAATTGAAAACAAATTGTGTGTGATTGTTGCTTGCATGATAAACTCTGTCAAGACCTTATGTAAAATACAGTTTTCTGGGGAGTAACTATTTATAGCAGGCCTACTCAGCCTTTTATGTGGTGTGGGCAACTTTGGCAAAAATTTTGTCTGCTTGTGGGCAACATGAAATTCAATAAACAACATTACGAATGACTAACTATATGTATAACTGTGTATATAATATTACCTCCATGTCTTTCTATACATTGTGTGCAATTGAAAGTGTAAACTGCTGATTATACTAGGAAAAAATTTATAAAACAGTGAAGCTCACTGCTTAGGGTAAGGTGCTCCCATTTTTAGCATATTTTAATGAGCTGCTAAAGTCATGTATGGCTGTGTAATAAACAGCTCATAAGGTCTCAAAATTATTTAAGTATTCTGTCTCAGCTTTGCCAGGGAAGGAATTAAAAGACATTTTCTCATTTCAAATGTCTCCATGGTCATTACACTGTGTTGCATGCAACATGTTGCCCGTGAGCTACAAGTTGAGCAGGCCATGATGTGTGGGTTTTTAGGTGGATTGATTTCATTACCGCAAGAAATTTACATGCTTAATTTGTCTGCGGCTGAACAATGTGTAGAAACTGTGTTCAAAACTTGTCATTCCTTAATTGCATAATTGATGTAATGCACACAGAAATTTGCCTAAATTTATGTGCAGTATGTATTATAAAATGTTTTTAAGAGCACGTCTCTCAATTGCTGTAGTAGCTTTCCATACACCTACCATTATTATTGGGCATTAAGTCACTTTGTCTTTTGTAATGTTTATTCAGCAGTACAAGAATTATTTATAGAAGAGTATTTAGTCAACTGTAAGATGGTCAGTAATAAAAATTTGGTTTTTGGGCTGTTGTGGCTGTAATTAACAGATAGTTTCTTTTATTAGCAGGTGGATTTAGGGATTTTGCAGAGGACATATTTTCTGGGAAAATAAAAACTGCCTCAGAGGTGTCAGCTGTGTGCAACGTCTGTATCATTGTACTCAGTTTATTTCACCAAGCAGATGCACAGCCTTAATTACATGCAAATATTAATTGGTTTTTAAAAGTTGCACTGTTCTCCCTGAAGATGGTACAATTGTACCGAAATATGTCAGACATATGCCTTTAGTATTTATATGTAATTAACTTTGTGCATTTGGCTGGTGCAATAAACTGAGTACATAGAAATACAGCTGTGTTTGTTATTATTAGATGCATAGCGTATCTTTATTTAGAAGGGAGGTACCATAATTTTACACTTGATTTTATCTCTTTAAATATTAATAATTAAACTCAACTAAGAAACCTTAATAATTGTTCACCTGCAAATTTTACATGTTTAGGTTTTGTTCATGGTGGAGTTAAGAATATAATTCAGAAAATGATTTTTTACTATTCATATTTCAAACAACTGCCATTTTATACACAATACAAAACACTAAAAGATCCAATCTGTGTATGTACACTTACATGTACATGCACACATGTCTTTACTTGTATAAGAAAGTACCAGTTTTATTTGTGACTGTGAATCATGTCTCTTTAGCTGTGAGTGAAGGACATAGAAAAGTTTTGCAGTTAAGCACTGAGAAACATTTTTGAACCTTGGATTAAGTAAGCAGGGAATAGACAAATAGCACCATGACTTGTGCACCTTGGATGGGTGGTGTAATATACTTCGTCTTGTGGAAATAGGGGACGAGAGAGAGTTTATGCATTTCAGTACTGTATTTTGTTCATAGCTTCCAGACGGCAGTTTGGGATTAACATTTTGAAGGGTGCTTTGTATTTGTAACACAGTTTCTGCATGTTAAATGTTGGTTGTGCTGAAAGAAGATAACAGTGGTTCATAAATCATGTTGGTTTTTTGAACTCACATGTTTGGCATGATGAAACGGTTTCCCCTCAGTAAAAAGATGTCTTACATTATAAGATATTGGTGTGTGAAAAGGGCCATGTGTTATAGGGTGAAACCATTTCCTGATATTGCCAACTTAAAGCTTCATATAGAGGAAGCATAATTACACTTGTTGTCTACCACATGAAAGTTTTAATTTTGTATTTAATATCCCTCTTCTTTTTTGCTTTAAAATTCTGAAACATGATATATGTGTCCTTGTTTCACCATCTGTGAGTGATACTTTGAACTTGTTTTTAAGTAATGTACCTGTTGTACTGTTACCTTACAGCTTTGGAGGAGCAGGAAGATTGGCATCACATATTCAGAATTTTGTTATATGTTCACAAAGAAGACAACTTTATTATTGTAGTTATAATTTGTTCATCATGTACTGCCTTTGCTAGTGGTAATCAGATGGCAGTATCATTTTTATTACAGATAATGTGGTTCAAATGTGTTTTATGTTATAGAAGTTTTTTTTTTGTATTCATACACTTTTTCTTGGTGTTCACCCAAGTTATGTTTTTGTTATGGCTGTGTTGATAATGTATGGAACTGATTTGTTTCTTTAATGCTGAATGATCTGCATAGCAAATTAATGTAGTGGAGGAGAGTCATTGAGAATCTTATTGTTTTCATCTGGTCAATATATATTGTCCCTTACTCATTACCATCTGCACAAGAACATTTCACTGGACCCTCTCAGGAAGCAGAAGAATTCAGTCCCCACATTTGTGTTTAGTATGTCAAATCATGATTTTTTTATTTATTCTGATAAACTGTAAAATTGCATTGTATTAAAAAATAGAAATTTCTGTCTTTATTCTTCTGAATGTGTGCTAAGGAAAGTATATCATTTATGTCTGGTTAGTGAATTATAATAAAGTTGTCTTCTTTGATAATATGAAGACTGTTAATTGGAGGAGATGCAGAGGCCTTGCACAGTCTTGGATTCCAACTTGTTTGAAACAAGTAATGTAGCATTGTTATCCACTGCATCACCAAAGGTGATGGTATAAAATAGTGAATAGAATGTATCATATAATAATATTGCTCGTTCCTTTTTATCCAGACATGAAAAGGGCTGAGAGAAATAATCTTTATAAAAAGTGCTACTTTCTTTAGATTGTGTTTCAGTTTATTGTTTGTGCCAAGTGTAGTCAGGAATTTATTATTATGATTCCTGTATGTATATTTATTGATTATATTACATTAGGTTATTGCTTTATAGCATATACATAAAATATACACTGAAGTACTTTGTGTTCCCTGTTTATCTCAGAGCACCCTCCATAAGTAAAATGTGCAGTTTGCAGTGTAATGCAGGGTGACATTATTTTTGGAATACTACAAAGCTTTGGATTTTATTTTGATTTTGTTGTGAATGGATATTGCTTTGTAAAGAAATGTTTTGAGTCTTTGATTCTGTACCACCCTTAACTTATTTTGTGATATTTTCAGCTCTGTTTGCTGTTCCAAAGAACTACAAGTTAGTAGCAGCTCCTTTGTTTGAATTGTATGACAATGCTCAAGGTTATGGCCCCATCATCTCGTCACTGCCTCAGGCACTTTGCAGGTACGTATTTTTTAACCCGTGTTTCTGATTGCTAGTGTAAGTGCAGTGAACCTCAATTAGAAGTGGTAGAAGGCAAGGGGGATCAGAGGGGTACATGTACCACGCACACACCATGAGCATTATTTCCCAGCCTTAATACAGTGTTTAGCTCGGCGTCTCAGTGTAATGTCAGTAATGGTTTTGGTTTAAATATCTTGTGCATTAACTTTACTTATACTCACAAGCTAATGGCATGGGTGAAATGGACAATTTGGTCCTGGCCACTGTAAATAATACAAGAGTGGGGCTTATTTGGTTGCAGAAATTGGGAACATTTGAATTACACAGTAGGTTTAAAGTATATTAACCATTATATTCCAACATTTAATGTAAACATTGTAATACAGAGCGTATATTCTGTCCTTTCCCACAGCATAGCACCTGTCATGGGTGCTGTATTGTATATAAACATTGCACCCTTTTGGAATTGATCCCATTGGGTCTCCAGCAGTTCAGCATTCCTTATTTCATAGCAGTTTCTTGAAATACTAACCTCTAGCTCCTATGCAGACCTCACACCTTTGAAAAATATTTTGTAGCACATGAGAGAGCCCTTGTCTTCAAATATTAGTAATTTGTCTTAAAATTTGTCGTTCACTTTTTGTGAATAATATGGTTGTGGATTACCCTGTATTTTCTCGTAATATTCATTGAATTTCCTGAACATTGGTTTCAGGAGTAGTGTAATGTAATGGTTAGAGTTTGTTTGTTTGAAAACTGCACCTTACAGTTTTGTACACCCTCATAAGGTCATGTAAAGAAGCTTTTTGAGGTGTGTGGGGATTTTATAATGCTATTATGTGCTGTTTTTGCTGTTTATAACCATATTTAATATCAAACATGCCTCATTCAAGAATAATAGAATCTCTTGATCTCATTATTCCAGCACTGAATATGTCATACAAAATTGCTCCACTGTTCCGCTTCCCATGATATCACTTCCATGATATGTATGTAGATATGTGTTAAAAATAAGGACGTCATTGAGCAGAAAACATTTCCCACATGCTGTGACGTGCTGCATTACACGTAATACATAACGATTCCACCTTTTTTATGTTTAAGCATTAATAAGATGGTGTAACTATTAGCCATCTTGCTCTGCTTAAGGGAACTCATATTTCCGCATGCTGAGTGAAGACGCTATGGAAAATGTGAAGTATAAACTGCTAAATTGAATGGCTTATATTTTGCACATGTAGCCTACAAAGAAGGGGTATTTATCACATAGTAGCCTCTTGTTGGTGCAGAAAAATTTATGTTGTGAGGCCATTTCTTGCCATGGGTCTTTCAGCATATCTGTATTGTTTGTATTAAAGCCATAGCCATCTGTACCCTCCATGTCTGTGGCATGGTCAGAAGCCTGGCAGATTGGAGAACAAGTAATGGATCCACAATAAGTACACCATTTGTTTATGAATATGCTGTTCATTAGTTGCAGTCTTAACGTTATTAATAAATTGCAAGCTGCACATGAGCAGTGAACAGATCACTATGAGCATTGTGCAGTAAAGTTCTGTGGCCATTCTCTGCATCTGCAAACGGTATGTCAGTATTGGGTATGTCAGGCCTGCAAAAATCCTGGGCACAGGGTTGTTTTGGCAACTAAATTTTATGTGGTGACACCTAATATTTGTGGGTCCTTAGTGTGGGACTTGCTTGTCAGTCTTGTGGCATGTAAAATTTTGAAGTGGTGTTTACATTTTTGGAAAATTTGTGGAATTTGGGTATGTATTATATTGGCTACTGCATACACTTTAATTTTGTCGGATTGAATAGCCTAGAAAGAGAAGCTGTGTAACATGAACATTTAAGGATGCAGATTCAGGTGTATGACAGCATTCTGGTGTCTTCTCTTGAATGTCGTGTGTTTGTGTTTCAGATTCAATTTTATCTATATGTGAGCTGAATCCTATAGTGAAGCAAGGGAAGGCTTTCAGGCATTGCAGGAGACTTTGTATTTTTTGTGTCTAAGAGAAGATACCATCTGTCCTTTCAAGATGCTGTGGACAAGATCTCAGTGATAGTTCAAATAAAAAGGACATTTACTAAAAATGTAAAATAATTGGACAAAACTTCATTTTATTATGAACAGTTGCATTAGAACACTACTGTATTTTTATAGTATTGTAGTCATGAAATGAAAACACGTGTAACCTGTCAGTGTAAATTTACATTGCTGGCACCAGACATGAAAGCTTTGCAGGCTGTACTTATGTTGCAGTCCACTTCAGTTTTTTGTGTCATCTAAGATGTAGCTTATTGTGTCAATTTCAGCCTGCATGTCACATGTTGTGTAGTTGTCTTTTGCCGTCGTGTCCTGTACACGGTCCTCCCATAAGTTCTGTCCCAAGTATATTGTGACCTAGAAGGAAAATGAAACAGAACATCCACTTTTCGAGCCAAATAATTTATTAGCAATAGTTTTTAAGTTTATATTTGTAATAATGCCACTCAAAATGGCTGCCCTCTGCCTGTACACAAGCCTTGAGATGCTCTGGCCTCTCTGCTCTTGTGGCATGCACTGTCTACAAGGGGATCTCTGCCGCTGCTTTCACAAGGGATCTCTTCAGACTGTCCAGGTTGTTGTGACACTTTTGGCAAGCCATTTCCTCCAAATCAGCCCACAGTTTATAGTCTTGGGGGTTGAGGTCTGCACTCCCCAAGTGCCAATCCCCAGCGCTGATAACGGCTGGAATGTTCCTCCGCATCCACTCCTGAGTCATCTTGGCTTTTGGGCAGGAATTGGGTCCTGCTGGAAGGCCCATTCCTGACCACTGAAGAGGGTCATGTTAAGCTGTTTCACAACTCCTTGTAGCATGTCCTCTTGATACACTCGGACACCAGTTTCACCCCTTTCTTGCAAAAATGAAGATGTGTCACCCCCTGATGAGACACCTTCCACCAGACCATGACATATGAAGGGTGATGGCATCCCTGCACCCTCGGAATGCACCTCACGGGATGTTTGAACATAAATCTTGTTGTCTGGTTGTTATACTGCTCCTCAATGGTGAAAAATTTCTTGTCCATGAAGAGGGTGTTTTCGTGCCATTTCTCAGTGTGCCACTAGAGGAGACGCTGTGCTCTTGTCCGTCGGATCTCCTTCAAAGCAGGAGTAAGGAGGTGTCCCTTTGAGTGGATGTGTGCTCTCGGGCGTAGATCGTCCCTGATGAAGCACGACTTGATTGGGTCGATATGTTCAGCTCTCGGGACATGATCTCCTGTTTCGAGAGTGGATTTCGGCGAATCCGCTCCCATACTGTTTTGATAGAGGCTTCAGCCCTCACACTTTTCAGGCATCCTGACCTAGCCCTCCCTTCAACACCCCACAGTTCCTTATAGTGTTTATTGCCCAATAGACAAAATTTTGTGAAATTTTCAATAGTTTCAAGGGTTTGAAAATTTGAGAATCTAATTTTTTGCATTTGTGAAGGGCAATCACAGCCACATGGTTTTCCTTGAAACTCCACTCCATGTTAACACTGCGAGAGACGTGAGCAAACAACCTTGGCACAAGTACCTGAAGGGTCAATAGTCCAAAAATAACCAACCTTTGAACCTTTCTGCCTCATTGTCTCCAGCTGCGGACTACATGAAATTTGGGACAGAACTTATGGCAGGTCTGTGTTTACTGCATTTTACAGCCTGTAATAGTCGTGTCGGGTAGATCTCATATATTTTCACATGAAGTATTAAAATTGATACAATATCACGCATGACTTCATCCCAGGTTTAATTTTTGTAATTATAATGTAGAAGATAAGCAAATTATTTTCTTTGCAGTATAGTTTTGCTGTGCTGCCTTCACCGTGAGGTTTGGAGTATGAAAATTACTCAGCTTCAGTACTTTACTTATGAGCAGGTACTAGTAAAAATATAAAGGATGGTCAGTAAGGCATTTACATTATGCCAGTTGTGACAACTTGTAGTTAGGTATGCAAACTATATGACCCTCAAGAAATGTAAAAGACTTTGTATAAAGTAAAATGTTGCTTGGTCACTGTGTGTACTGTATGGCATTTTGTTACATCTTTTTTAAAAGATGAGCAGTATTTTACTGGCAGATTGGAACTTAGTATATTCTGTTTATTTATACCCCACCATTTTTATGCTGTGTGAAATACCTACACTAATATAAGGAGGAATTGTGTAAGTGGTGGGATACATTTTTGGGGCCTAAAAATTGTAGTCTTTTCTGAGGTGTGTAATTGATCGTTTTTGTGTTCTGAAACTTGTTTTAAGGTGTTTTTATGTAACTGCTGTTGTCTGATACTGATGGTACCATGAGGTTACTAATAGGCTCAAACTCTTCCTAGTGGGCATTTTTTTTTTAAATTCAGTGAGCAGCTGAAATACATTTCTGACTGTTTCATTGTTTGTACCATAGTAGAACTGCATTCATACATGCATTCTTGATATATAGGAGGAGACTGCAGTATGTACTGCGTATATCTGTTTTCCATTTTTTTCCCCCCCGTATTGCTGCAGGAACAGGAAAGTACACACAGATCACAGAATTAAAATAATTAAACTGGATTACCAAAGCATGTGTTCAGAGTTAATTCCACTAAGTGGAATTTTGTTTTAAATTTTAGGTGTGAGAAGATATGTCTAATGCATTCACACTTGAAAGTTTCTGTTCTGGTATTGGGTATAAAAACTGATGTCATTGTCCACCTCGCACATACACAAGCCTGGGTGGATAAGGCTTACTGTGTGACTATACGAACACGTATATATTCATATACTGTAAGTAACACAATGATATGCTAGTAGCAGCAAACATTAAGTTGTGTGATTTCAGTTACTGTTTCACATGAGCAGAGTACTAGCGCTCATTTCCATATAATGGTTAGTAGTATCTAACATAATAAAGTCTGTCAGTGGCATCAGCATTACATATGCTGTGCTTTTGGGATGTTATTTATTCTTTCACCTTACATGGCTAGAGCAGGGATTTCAAACTCAAATTATATGTGGAGCAAACAGTTATGAAAATTAAGGCAGGCTGCATGTCATTTAAGCAGTAAAAACATTAAGTATTTGAATTTATTCATTCCATGCATTTTGCTGAATATTCATTTATAAAAAGAACTTATTGCACAAGTTACAAACACATTTACAAGTATGGTCTTTCATTACTTCTACATGTTTTGGCACATCTGTGGCATCCTTAGGGAGTTTAGACACCAAATTTAAAACTTGTAGTATGTAACAGATTACATCTGTAGTACAGCATTCAGGACCTAAATTTTATTGCAGGGTGGTTAATATATAAGCTTATTATGGTGCTTTGTGCGGTTTCTGGCCCGTGGAATTTTCAAATGTTGGGCTAGGAGCATGTCATTATGTGGTGACAGTGTCATGTTTGGTCTGATCCTTCTCTCCACCTCCGTAAGTGCAGTAGACCATGTCACACTGAAGTTCCAAACAGATAGACACCCAATCCTCACCACTTCACCACACCTGTTAGGCCCGTCCGCCCTCTCTTCCGCGTCCTCCGCCAGTAAAACCCATGCACTGTACTACATAACATTATAAAACATTACTTGTATGTCATAGTGATTTTTGCAGTTGATGTAAGTTACATGATATAGAGGATGGTTAAAATTCTGTGTTCATTGTATTGTTAACAGCATTTGTCAGCGTATACAGACATCTGGTGTAGTGTTTGATCCATTATGGATCATGTCCTATGAATATATCAAATTTTTTTAAGTCAGAAAATTTGTATAATTTTCCCGAAGATGTGTAATAAACATAATAATATAGAATGTCAAGTATAAGTTAAGGCTAGAACTACACAGTACATAATACAGGATAAGTTCCAGAATTAAGGTATAATATTTTGTTTCATATTATGTAAGAGCTCATCTTGTCACGTAGTGTAAATAATATTTACTGAATTGCTTTAACTAGCTGTGTGTTTAATTAATTTTGATTCATTTGAGCTATTGAATCTTCAGTGACACAACTGTTTCAAGCCATTCAGGAAATAATACTACATATTGTATATATCTAGGTAGTCCCCATTTCGTGACAGTTTGTTTTGCAATGATTCACAAAAACAATAGTTTTGAAGCCAGAAGGCCAAAAATATAAAAGTATAAAAAAATTTAAAAAATGCACGACTGTAAATACTGAATTTAATGTAAGGAAACACCACAGCCAATCAGAGGCGAGTGGTTTCTCCATCTACCTTTGAAGCCAGTCAGGGATGAGGTTAATTAAATTACTAACATAAGAACTGCCGTGTCTCGCAGTGACACCTCAAGGGCATTAAACAAAACTATGTAGGCGATCAGTGACTTCAAATCAGTCTGTCGTATACGAAATAAACTAACAAACAAACCACCGACCAAACTCAAAGCAACCCAAACAACACCAAACCTAAAGCCAAATTTAAACAACATAGGAAAAACACGAAGAAGACCATAACCACCTAACTTCAATAGGACACCAGCCAGAATCATAGAACCAGAGACAGGGGCCTCAACATGAGCCCTAGGAAGTCATAAATGAACTATAAATATAGGTATCCTAACCAAAAAGGCAAAAATCATACAAACATAAAATAAACCACCGACCAAAGAATTATCCCCACTCAGCAAAAATAAACACATTCGAACAGATGGAACAGAAGGGCTTGGTTGACACGCTAAATCTTCTTGGATTGGTACACAAACTATTTTTGCCCTGCTGTGGTCTATTTTTCTTGGTGAGTGAGTTACCAGCCAAAGGTTCTTCTCTTGGACAATGCCCCTAGCCATCCTGCAAACTTTTCTGAAGTTAGTACACCTCTGTATATCAGTGTTGTTTACATGCCATCAAACACCACATCACTTTTTCAACCAGAGGACCAGGGGGTAAGAGCAATCTTTAAAGCCTGTTTCCTCCACCAGACCTTCATGGAAATGGTGAGAAGTTTGAACAGTTCAGAAAAAAATATCAAGGATTGTTGGCACACGTTTGACATTTTGAAGGGCATTAATACCATCAACACAGCTTTGGAGGAAGTGTCGGTGAACAGTTTGAATGCATTGTGGCGCAGACTTCTCCCAGAATTTGTGCAATGATATCCATTGGCTCTTACTCTGAGATTCTCAGAGAATAAAAGGAACTTTTGTCACCACTGCATACTTTCTTCAAATTAGAGGAAGATCCTCTACCAGGGACTTCATCAGAGACATAAAATCTCTGCATTATGCCATGTTTGAAAAAGATCAATGCAGGGGCCTTACAGAGGTGCTTAAAAAACTTCTGGTCTGGGCTTTGAACATATCAAAGTTCATGTAAACAATTTTTTTATTTTTGTTAAATGTAGTTTGGTTATTTTAAATTGCATTTAATTGATTTATATTCACAGAAATGCTGATAACATATTCGTAGCATTTATTTCAGTACTTTAAATGTAATAATATGTACTATATTATGTCAATTTCGAGAGGGACCTGGAACGTAACTCATTGCCTTCCGATTGACTTGCATTATATAATGAGGTTCATTTCACACTGATTTGTTTTGCAACAGTTCCTTCAGGAATGGAACCTAGTCATAAACTGAGGGCTACCTGTATTGTGTAACAAGATGAGCCCATACTTTGTTTTATCTGATATTCAGCTTACCTATGCATGTTGTATATTTCCTTTTAAATTACTTTACTAGCTGAAGGTGGCTTATCTTTAGCTGGAACATGGGCTTGATTGAAAACCTGTCATTTCTCTTATTCAGCAGTGTATCAGTAGGAATCCAAGGAGGGAATATGAAAAGAGCTCGAAAGACAGTGTCATGAAGCTGGAACTGCTCACAGAACAATTCATAATTTGCACAAATAATGTAGGTCATTTTGGATTCCCTATATATATGTATTTACCATGTCTACTGTTACAGTTGTCACCCTGCTGCTGTGGAGATATAAGTGTAAAATTTATTGACTGGGAAAACTTTTTGTGTGGGTAACAAATATGTGTCCTTAAATGGAGAAGCATGCACAAAGGTGTATCCATAAGTTTGTGAACTTGCTGCTGTGACTGAGAAAGGCAAGAAGTATAGCTCTTTGCAAGTGGGTGCCATAGGATTGCTATTTTGTAAGCCATTCTGGTAAGTTTTATGTGTATAACCTTCTGTGCTGCTTCTCATCAGGTGTTATTGTGTGTGTTAAGTTTTACTTTGGACTTAGGGGGAGACTGCATTGCAAGTACATGAAATGGTCAAAATAGTTTCAGTGACTGCCATGGTGAGCATGCAGACATGAGGGAATGAGATTGTAACAGCCAAGGTCGTCCCTCCACAGGTTATAGAGATGAAAATGTAGAGAGAGTTAACAGATCATTAATGAAGACCAGTAATACCATTTTGAAAATCACTGACAGATAAGGTATTTCATGTGCAACATGCCAGCATCGTGCAGATTGCCCGGCTTTGCACGTAGGTTTCACCCCTTTTTAATAGGTCACAAAGGCCCTTAAGGGTGAGTAGAGGTATAGCTCTACTATTTCTAGGACCTCAGCATTTTAGATGTGGGTGGGGAGGTCATCCCCACGCCCAGGCCGCCTCTACCCCAGGGAAAGACACTGTACCCATTTTACAGGAGGGTGGGTGGGACCCAGGGCCGGTCTGGACGGGCGGACGATCTCGTCCCCACCGGGATTCGATCCCGGACCGT
>Ga0123352_10000864_pt1 | contig 38271 bp, 12 predicted proteins | sample TergutLab28metaG_FD_89700 | JGI IMG/M metagenome (GOLD analysis project Ga0123352, IMG submission 89700) | Labiotermes labralis P1 segment gut microbial communities from Petit-Saut dam, French Guiana - Lab288 P1 | ecosystem: Host-associated > Arthropoda: Insects > Digestive system > Gut ... | reverse complement strand
GGTTCCGTGCATCGTAATTCAATGTTAATAAAAATCCAACCAGATGCAACAGTATGCAGGTATTTATTTACTGCAAAGTCACTCTACATGTTTCGGGTGTCACAGCACCCATCATCAGGAGTACAAAAAACTGGTTGGATTTTTATTAAGATTGTACTAAGTTCAACTCTACTCGGGTTGTGATCCTTCCATGTTTCACAGTATAATTAAACAATACGAAACCAACCATTAAGCTGATTTTCCTACAAAATGAATCTGGACATAAAATGCATAAACACTCCTCCCGATTTCATCCATGGGTAGAGAAGGTGTGTTAATTAAAGACGCCGAAATCTAGTTAGATTACAGTGTTGGTAATAGATCAGTAAAATATGAGCATGAGACTTTGGTGGAATGAATGGCCAGGGATCGAACCCGAACTCCGCATTGACAGGACAGTGACTAATAGCCTGAGTCATGGCACGATCGATCTGATTAACAAATTATAATGCAATCCATCTTCTTCAAAAGTATGCCTTCAATGTGTATGCAGGAACAGACATGTTACAACATTCATAGCATCGCGATCGATCTATCGCTCCCACCACACGTCTGTATGACGTCATGCTAATTAAGTGCAGGACCAACTCTTTTCTGGGTGTACGGGTATCATGTGGGAGGAATAAATAGACAACGCGGAAGATAGTTAGTGCCATATAACTAAACTGGAATGCTGGACTAGCTAAAGTAACGTGCTCAGAAGCTCAAAGTAGCATCAGGCTTGAAGGGTAACAGGAGGGAAATGTGTGAGTTAGGTGTTCGAGTGTATAAGTTCACGAACTGAGAATAATTAAGAGAGTGTTATAATTGTTATTCTATTTGAACTCAACAAAGAAAAGGAAAGCACAAAGACAAGAGAACGGGAAAACAAATTCTCCTTCCTTTTTATTAAGGCCATTGTTTTCCAGTTCAAGGCTATTCTTGTATACCCCTAGAACTCATCTCTATAGGAGATTTGAAATTAAAAAAATAATTTCATTCTTATTAAAAGTGTGTCCATTCTGTGTCTTTTAAGTTCACTTTCACGGCTGTTGAAGAGTGTATACTTTCGTCTTTACCGTCTGGATTCTTGATTTGAAACCTACCTAGGCTTCTCTAGAATATGTATATGTGAGTGACCCTAAGTTTAGGATTTTTAGTAGGGACTAGGCTGAAAACAGAGTAAATATAAAATACGTCGAACAACTTTTCGGAAGACATGAAATAACAGGGCCACTTTAAGACACGAAAGTAGAAGGGAGGAAAACAGGAAAATTTGTCACAAATAATCAGAATGAGAGGGCATGGACTGGGTTATTATTATTTTGAAGATGGACCTGTCGGTTACATAAAGAGAAGGGGAATATTTTGATTAGAAAAACGAATTTTAGCCTCGCACAAAGAAACGTAGTTCATGGGTTTCGTTATTTAGGTAATCAGTTGGGAAGTTGCCGACCCCAATGGCCGCGCGGTCTAAGGCGTGTGTCTGCGGCTGCTCGCCTGCTGGGATTGCGAGTTCGAATCCCGCTTGCGGCATGGAAATCTGCCTCTCGTGATTGTTGCGAGTTGACCGTCATGGGTTTCTGCGTCGGGCTGATCACTCGTTCAGAGGAATCCTACTGAATGTGGTGTGTATGAGTGTAATAGTGAAGACTCGATAATGAGGAGGTGTAGGTCCACTAGAGGAGTCATATCATAAAAGAATTATCTGCTGTTTCAGTCAGTTAGCCTTCTCCGCTACAGCGATTCCTGAATATTCACGTTGAGTAATTAACATTTGTGCTTCATTTAGTGAGTGCCAGAGTCTTTATTTTCTGAGATTTTAATGATGTTCATTAGTACCTTCAGAAACAACGTGACAGGATCTCCACAGTGGCCATGACAGGCATTTCCATATCTCGTAGCTAACATCGTAATTTCAATGGCATTTAAAGAATACCAAGTTACTCTAAACTTTACCCTAACTACAAATTACACATGCGATTCCTGCTACTAAGTAAACACAGTTCTCTCCACAACCACAGCTGACAGGTTCGAAAACATTCAGTTTTATTACAGCATCAGAATAAATAGAAGTTGATTCTGCAAAAGCAGGAAACACATCAACTTCTTTACACCCAAGATATCGGTTTACAGACTCTTAAAGAAAGCGACACCTAATGCACACTGCACTGCAATGCATAAAAATCTGTGAGTGTTAATAGGGGTGCTTACTGCAAAGTCAATTAGTATAAATCGCGTGATAACTCCATTTACGATTTTACTCGAAGATGTGATAAAGTATTTAATATAAAACAGTGTTTCTGAATTACGTTCCGCGGAACCTTGAGGTTCCGCAAAGTGTGAACAGGGATTCGGCAAGGAAATTCGATTACAAAGTTAAAACATAATAATAATAATAATAATATACCTTTATAATAGTAATAATTGGAGCCACTGGAATAGTAAGGAGAAGTTTAACGAAACGTTTGAAGCTATACCAGGAAAATATTCAATAGATTCACTAAAAAAAGACAGCTATACTTGGGATATCATACATAGTACGGAAAGTGCTGCAGCGTGAAGTTTGAAGTCTGAGCGGTGGGAATCATCGCTGGTTCAAGGCAATTGCCAGGAAGAAAAGCCTGTGACAAGAGGAGATAATAAAAATAATACAAATAATAATAATAACAATAATAATAATATAAAATTCAACCACAAAAATTTTCATTTGAACTGAAAAATATATATATTGGCACAGTTATAAAGTGATCTTTTTCTTATGGAGCGGCTTTTTAGTTTTTAAATTTCGTTATTTAAACACATGAAACGTGACCTTTACTTCTACATGCGAGAAATTAAAAAAAAGGTAACACACATTTTTTAACAATGTGTTATTTTCCTTAGTTATTTGTGGTGTAGCTTTTTAACGTCATGTGAGAGAACTTTATTACGGATTACGCAGAACTATTCGAGTACGAAAGTGTTCCGTGGGAAATTAAGTTGGGGAAACCCTGAAGCTGAGAATACCGTGCATAATGAGAGTCGCCGCGACAGAGCGGCAACAATTCCATCACATCTGTTAGGCGTTAATCAGAACCTACAGGCTAATACGTAACATTTACGACAAAGATTCTAAAAGTTTCACTCACGCGTTTAATTTAAGAACTATTCTAAATTTAAAATGGCAGTCCAATGCAACGCATAATTTGTATTAGTTTACAGAAAATTTGGAATGTTCGAATTCTATTAGTACCACGGCTCTTCGTTTCCATGTCGTTTGCCAACGATGAGCCGATCCCCCATTCAAGGAGCGCTAAGAACTGGTCAAAGAGGTATTGATTGGAGAAGTTAAATCCGAATTTAAGAGGCCAGAGGCCTATCTATTAAAGCGAAATAAGCCATGTAAATATTATTTAATCAAATAATTAAAAAAGTCATTTTCTCAAGTCTGAATCCAATTTTGTTCGTAAATATTGGCTAGATTGATTAACTCTAGCACATAATTCGACAAAGTTCACCATCAAAGGGCGTTGGTAACACAAAATCACAAACTGGTGTACACTTTCCTTTAAATTCTAAAACACTCGTAATACACTGCAGCAGCACGAGGGTATACTTGGGAGATTACTGCAAAGACACCATTATTTGCTAACTCTCATTCTTTCCAGCTGGCAATAGTAGAACCAGCTTTCACCTCCACTCAATATGCTTTTCTGAAGGACTTCAATTTTGTGTTCTATATCGCCGCATACCTGTCACGCATCCACGTGTTTGCCCTCAATACCGATCTTGCAAAATTTATGTGTAACTGTGACAAGTCGTGGGCGAAACAGTGAGCTGAAATATGACCATTGTACAATACAGCGAACATTTTATTGGCCATAACGCAGCAGTTTCACCTTCAACGGGTTCAGCCACCACAATTTCCTGTGGCGTTATTATTCTGTGTGCTTGGCTCGACCGAGTGGCATCCGTGATAACAGACAGCGCAGTTTTGAACTTCTTGCACCTTCCACACTTGACCCAGAGATAAGCACTTATACCGTACTGCAGCTACGTAAGACGCAGAATTTAGATAAGTTAGTTACCACCGCCAACCAAGAAAAGGATGACGACAGGACGTTGTTCCAACTTCCTGCATACTTTCGACAGAGCAGCCATCTTTGCACCATTTGCTGGCGTTACGAATTCAGCACCCGCCCCCACACAAAACACATTCTTCTCACCTACGCTCCTGCCGACATTCTGTAGCTACAGCTCCATAAATAGAGCCTCCATTGTTTCACAGCTTTTAGGCGTGTTCGCAAATTTGCGAAAAGCAGCTATTAGCTTCGTCATAACTGTCTGTCTGTCTGTCTGTCTGTTGGTCTGTCCGCAAGGAACAACTCGGCTCCAACCGGACGGGTTTTCGTGAAATCTTATGTAGGAGCGTTAGTCTAAAATCTGTTGAAGAAATTAAAGTTTCACTGATTTCTGAGAAGAATAATTGGTATTTTACATGAGGACCAATATACGTTTTTGATCATATCTCCCTCAGTTCTTTTAGAATGAAATATGCTTCGGACAAAAGTTGTAGAGAAAATCAAAGCACACATTTCATGTCCAGCAATATTCTTTCGAAAGTCGTGCCGTGGATTGTATTATGTAGAAAAACACAGTACAGCCAGAGAGTCCACGAATGACGATATGGCGCATGCGCATTTCACGCTGGGTACAAAGGCTACAAACTCATACTCACCATATGTAATACTTCTTGCTTTTGCACTGCAAAAATGGTTGAACGAACACGCCTCACTGTTACGTTATACGTACACTGCCTGTCTTGTAAAGACTTTGACTTAGCCTGTTGAAGTTTCTGGGAACAGAGCCTCTAAAAACGAGGGTTATAAACCGCAATTTTAATTTACGGTTAAAGCTCCCTGCAAGAAAAGAAACACGTAATTTTTGTCGAAATGTGTAAACAACTTTTTTTCACAATTTCGTCATTCTGTACGATACTTAGTTTATCTGGCCCATATCGCTGGTCACGTCCTGTCGGCTACCTTGTTGCATCTACTTGGCTGACTCAGTCACTTGAATGCACCGACACTGTGGCAGATTTATTGTTGTTGTTGTTTTGTTCTCTGGTGATCTTAAGTCACAATGGGATGACCTTTGGAATACAGTGTATTTCTGCACGATACATATGTTAAATACCAATCCCACAAAAGTTTCACTTAATTTAAAAAGGAAGTGTCTTGACGCACCTATTCCAGACATTACAAAAATTTTCAAATATGTGACAAGATTTCAGGCAACAAGTTCCAAGTCAAACAGGAAGAAAACACCCTGAAGAGAACATGTTGAAGAAAACATGCTGTGGAGAACGCGATGAAGACGTGTTGATGAAAACCTAGACAAAATCACGGCCAGATTGAAAACATCTACAGGAAAATATTTGGTTACACTTGAGAAGACGTGGCTGCAATGTTAGAATATGTTGAAATGCCAGTTATATTTACACATATGTAATATCCACACTTGTTCTGTTTAGTGACGAAGTTTCGTTTGCCATTTCAGCGGATTGAGTAACCTTAAGAACAACAGCCTTCCCTTGCTAATACAAGAAGTGCCATTACATGTGTTTATGGTATGGTGCGTGGTGTGCTATGAACATAACTAGGATTACCAGGCTAAATGTTCTGACATCATAAATTCACATTGATATTTCACGCATATTCTGACACCATATTTTACAACCTGTTGAAGTATAAGAGAACCTACCCCCTTCCTTCAGCAAGGCAGTGCAACTGGTCACCGCGTTTTCTAATGTACTCTTTTTTTTTTAGCGCGTACCAAATATTTAGTTCAATTAAAAACCGCTTTATCACAGCATGTAACGTGTCACTTCGAGTGCCCTATTTCGTATCGTTTTTATCGCGAACATATTTACTAAATACCTTATCCATTAACTTGCCCCAAAAATAAAAAATTACACTACGATTTTTTAAGACTTTTTATTTGTCCATAAAATAAAACAATGTTATACGTATTTTGGTGCCATTTCTGCTATGCTACGATTTTAATTTGACGGTGTTTGCAGAGTGTTTTTGGTGACAGAAAAAAATGAGGAGATTGCAGCTAATCTGCTCTCCAGTACTCAGTTGTACGACCTCATATTTAGGGCATTTTACACGTAAAGTTTGATAATAATAATAATAATAATAATAATCGTACTGAAGAGAATCTGCCATGAATTAATCAAGATGCAGTGTTTTAATTTCAACAGCAAAAATTCTACTTGCAATGAGCATGTTTTTTAAACGTGATAATTATCTGCGAGCCAAAGGAATCCGTTTAGAACACCTTTTTAAATATGATGAGAACAGGCCTAACATTAGCTATAATACTTTGGACTAACACCAAAACCTTCTTAAATAATATGTACAGACATAATATTAATTGCATTACATAGATCTAAAAAATGTGGGTCCTGACTGAGCACAAGTGTACATGGCGGTGAGCATAGCATTTCCTGCCACTACGCGAAAAATTCTGTGTAGTGACCATTGGTACTGGTCCAGTAAACTGTAGTCTCTGTGCTACCATGACGCATTCTTAGAGTTAGTTCCACTACTGTAGCTTCGAACTAATAATAGAGGTCCTAACCGAAACTGATTGGAATCCACAAAATAAATTGAATATTTATTCTTTAAAATTAACAATATTAAATACTTGAAAACGTACTGATAAAACCCTTACTATAACATTTGTGAAACCACTGTCACAAATTATCACTGATTTCTTTTAATATGACCACTGGACCAGATTACTGCTAGGTACGTAGAAGACATATTTTAAACAGTCTTAAATGGCGAATAAAAATGCAGTTATATGAGTAGAACTTGACCAGGCCTAAAATATTTCGTAAAGCCTATAAATGTTTAAGTCTTGAAAATCGAAATTGAAAAGAATTTACTCACAAATAATACTGGGAATATTTCAATTCCATGTTCTCCTAAGCGGAAAGACTCCACTATACTTCAAAGAGCAGAATTCTAATATAGGGAAACCTATATCTTTCCTTTAAAGTGACAGGAAGTTAAACTATTAATTAAGAAAGAAACTGCTAATTAACTACTACAAGATGTGTGTGTTTCCTGTTCATACCTCCCTTTTTCCATTAAAATGCGAGAGTCACTTCACACAGAATAAGGCACTTGGAAATCAGAACTCTGCCTTCATTTGTTCACTTTAACGTCATCTCTCGCTCAGGCAGAACGCTGACTTTGATTACTTGAGGACGGAATCCTGGGGAGAATATTTAAACCCAAGAGCCAGGACGTGACAAGATGATGGAGAAAATTACATAATCAAGAGCTTCGAAATATTTCCTTCGCTTAATGTTGTCAAGGTTATTAAATCAAGGTAGATAACTTACATGAAACGCGCAGTAGGCATGAGGAGAGATGACGAACGTAATATCAAACTTTTCTACCAACTTGGATGCAGGGGATTATTTAGAAAAGCAGTCATTTGGGGACTATAAAAATAAAAAAAACAGAGCGAATCTTTTGTCGCTTCAACAATGAACATAATAAAGAGAAGCAACATTTACGGAAGCAGAAGTCTCCGGATTATCAAAATGGAACCGAGGTGAACATCATAAATTGATATATGATCAGTTCTGCGTGGTATTGTTTTCCCTTTTCGGACATCCAGACCTGTAAGCACCGTACGATTTGCACTTTCTTTTAGAATTCCCTCTGTAATACTTGTAAAAAAGATGTCCAATATACATCTTTCACAACACTTTAATTAATACCACTTTATATACTTTCAAACACAACACGTTTCGACCGCTATAGCCATTAGCGGTTACAAATACTATAAATAATCAGAGAAAATTATTTATATATAATCATAAAACTGAGCCGTGCCCGCGAGGCTCGGCTCAAGGTCGTCACTACGCGGAAAAATCGCTTCTAGGATGTTCTTTCCCTGTAACTTTTCCTTTCAAGGTTGTCATCCGACGATTGGCTGCCGTGGGGAGTGAAAGGTTTGGGGACGTCAACTCTACGAGTTTTCTTTTTGGGTTTTCGAGCCAGGGGTTCTCACTCGTTTTTTGGATTTGTTGGAGAAATCGTCTCGCCGGAGTTGGCCAGACGGAGGAGTCCTGCTTGTCCTGGTTCTTTTCCGTAGCTCAGCGAACGTTCGGGTATGTCAGTAAGACAAAATTGAATTTTGGTTTATGGATTTTAAATTCTTATTTCGATCATTTGTTGAGCATACTCGGCGTCTGCTCAGTAGGCATTTGATCCGCGTCGTTGAGCTGACGCGGAATGGGGCGAAGTGGAATGCAGGGGGTAGTAGGATCCTGGAAATTTTGTTAGTATTTCTTTTTCTTCAATTATTGTGCGAGTCAGACTTGTAATTTTTTACGCCCTTGCTTTGCGTTGCATGTACAGAGTATGTAAAAGTCCAGTTCTAGTCGAAGGACACGTAAACTGAACTGTAAAAGACGGTAGTCTGTGTAACGTAACATTGTTTGATTGGAAGCTGTACTTTGGCTTGTTAATGTAGGCGTGAAGCCTGTGTATACACGGAGTTGTGTATTGAGATGTTACGAGAGAAACTATTCACTACGATGTTGATCGACTGTAACTACTTGTATCATTTGGTGTTGTACATGTTGTTCTGATTCTGGTTTAGTTGTTGTATGTTTAATTTCTCGGAATATATTTATACATGTATTGGTACCACAGTATTACATTTGGTGTCTGTAAAGTGACACGTTTGTTTATACAATTCCCGCAAGAGTTCTGTGTTACGGAACCCAGCCGCCCAAACAATTGATGGTGATTCTTAGTGCGAGCCCCCTCCGCCCCCCGCCCCCCGGTTTTTACATCACGTGCTACTTTCCGTTATCGGGTTGCGACCCCGAGGCCTCAAAACCTTTATTAAGATAGAAATCACATTATTTTACATAAAGATTAATTATTTCGAAGGTTTCAGTTCTCAATGTTTTTGGGCAGAAGCATCTGTAGCTTACATACAGAATGTAAAATTTTTACTGCATTAGGATTAAAAATTTAGATTCAATGTTCTTTTTGAAAAACACTACTACTGTAAGCCAGATATCAAATTACACCTAATATAAATCTTCCGTTTACATACGTAACCAAGTTCTTATTTTTCTTTCCTATGATGTTATATAGACGTTGTGTTGTGTGGTCGTTAAACTGCGTCACTTTGTAGTCTTAGACATATTTCACACGGTGTTTTAATTTTCTTGTAAATTCGGAGCTTATCGGGTTTTTGGGTAGGAAGTATTGTAGAGGGTATTGTGTGTTTATGATGAGGTGTACCGATACCTACACTAGCAGGTGGAGTACTCTAATCAGAGAATCACATTTCAGTTTTTAGTCCTAATCGAAATAATTTTTACATTTTTAATGTTTGCTGTAGATGCTCAGCCCAGACCTGCAGAATATTACGACTTTATAAAGTAACCAATTAGCATGTAAAAGAATGGGATCGCGTTCTTAAAATAAATTTTACGTTTACACGTAGAACAATTTTCTCTGATAATTTTTATTATTCATAACTGATAAGGGCCTTTGTGATCGAAGCATTTTGTTATGTTTTAAAGTACATAAAGAATTATGAAATAGCTTTGTGGCTAACGGACACATAATACCTTCATACAAATTCCGCATGTAACAACAGGGGCTAACTGAATAGCCCATAATAAAATCACGAATTAATAATCCCCCTTTAATCGTTCAAAGTACAGCATTACGTGTATAATATTTCAAAGTCCTAAAAATTTTGCAAACTGCCTGTGTGCCTTCTTACTCACGTACAATCATCGATTATTTCCCTAAAGAGCATAAACAAGTGCTACTTTGTAGTGGCGTTAGGTTACTGTGTTGCATGAACTTAATCGCTCAGGATTATTTAGATAATTTTCATATTTCAAAAGGGCTTAACAGGCTGTAAATACCCGGCCACTCACATCGGAGTTCCGGGATAGACACCGGCTCAAATGTATGTTATACAAATTGCACTGGGACACGTTTCTCTTCCAATAATTCGGTTCTTCCCTGTCACTACCATTCCAAGAATGCTCCACACCCATCTATACCTACATACTGCTCTTAGATCAAAGACAGGGAGTCTTCAAAAAGTAATGAGCACTAAATTAAAAATACATCAATTTTTCCACATTTCTATAGTAATGGAAAGTAGATATTTCCTTTGTTTTTCCTAATTTGTATTCATGAAAGAGTACAATATTAATGAGAGAATTTAGAATAAATTTAGTGGACATACATAACCTATGTATTTAAAGTAGGCCTATTTTAAATTAACTACTCTTATACGCAAATCGTGACACATTGAACGATTCTGCTACAACTGTGTAATGTACATAACATCGCATGATTCGCTTGGTTCGAAGGCAATAATGTGCCGACATCATCGTGAAAAACTTGACTTCAAGTAGTGGAGGTTCTGTTCCCACTAATCGGAAAAAGTTTTCCTCTTTTCTACCGCTTCTAGACTGGTTCTGAAAGGCAAAGAATCTTCTACCAGGTTCGAATCGGAGAAAAATTTAAAGCGAGTGCACCGTCAAGATGACGATATGCAGCTGAGGATCAGAATGCATAGGTCTATGCCTCAGATCACCAAATGTCTTTATGGCCTGGGGCTCAGTTAAGCACTGGGACAGTTTTAACTGCATTACTCGTTACTTTTACTTTATTTGATTATGGTAAATTGTGCCCTGTGTGAATATAACTGTAAAACGTGCACCTCTGGAGAGGTGGGATCTCTACTGACGGGTATTGCAGGACGTTCTGAGTACTCTGGGAGCGACAAGAGTATCTGTGTGTTACTCCAGGAAGCCTGCAGTATAGATGCCCCGTGTAGCGAATCCAGTGTCTGGAGCATCTGCGACCTTACCTACAGCGCGCCGTACTGGCTGCCCCCACACTGATTCGGAAATCAATGACACCCCCAACTGTCACCTCCGCTATCCTCGTGATAACACTGCAGTTCGTGCCTAGGCGAAATCTAACACTATGAATATCTGTCAGTTGTTGATTATAGTTAAATAGAGTTTTGTTGTGGAGATATTTTGCAAACAAACTCTTGATAAAACAACAACTAAATGGAATAGCTTAAAATGTATCTTACTAATATAGGTTACTAGGATGGAAAATATAACTGGAAGTGGCTCTTGTCATGGCTTTCCTCAGTCATTCCAGGAAAATGTTTCCATGGTAGATATGTGATCTTTTGGTATTTTACGCAGCATGCAAAGGTAATTCCATACCGAAGTTGCGGGACAACCTATCGGTCCCATATCAAGAGCCAAGCAGTTCAAGAAGAACGTTGATAACAGACTACCAAACTACGCTATGTTAAACTCTAAAAGAGCGCTTATTATTTAAACCGCAGCGAAAGTCTGCAATCATGCCTCTGTACTACCTACCCACATTTGGGACAAGACTGTTTCGCTCCCTATCCATCCTAATTCATCAGTCATTTTTTAACATGCGTACCGTGCATCTTGATATTGTCAACGTTTTATTTATTCACTAACTGATGCCCTAGTGAATTGTATTAAAAACAATATTAAAATTTACATTAACATTTATATTAAAACAGCTCCAACATGTTACGGTATTACAGTTACACCATCATCATTAGGGAGCGCACTAATTTATGCTTACTAAAGGTACAGTTGTTAAAATAGTCCATTAAAATACATCGGTGTGTGGTTAATACGATGATGGTGTGGCTGCATATATCAGATCCTTATTGGTGTCTGTATATTGCATTGTTCGGCAGTAGACTTAGGGAATGCGTAGCAGTCCACTGCCGAAAAATGCAACATACAGACACCAATAAGGACCCAATATATGCAGCCACACCACCATCGTATTAACCACACACCGATGTACTTTAATGAACTATTGTAACAACTGTAACTTTAGTAAGCACAAATTAATGCGCACCTTGATGATGATGATGTAAAATACACCGAAACATGTCGGAGCTGTTTTAATGTAAATTTTAATATTGTTTTTAAGACAACTCACTATTGCTTCAGTTGGCGAATAAATTAACTTTGATAAACATCAATCATTATTCACTCGCTCATTCGAAGCTAACAGTAATAATATTGAATAAGAGGTAGGTTAAGTGTCAAGTAACGTAAGCTGTAAAAGTTCTGTCACAAGCAGTTTAGCCATAACAACATAAGCACTAACAGTTCTGTCACAAGCAGTGTAGCCACAACAACCTGCACAACATTCTGAAGCTTCAAGAGGCACAGCAGTGCTCTAAACACACCACAAAATTTGTATATTCCTATTCTTAAATAATAAATTTTATAAAAATTTTAATTGTTTTGATAACACGTATAATTATAAATTAAAGAGCCTAACACAATAGTAGAACAAATAAATAATAATAATATAATGAGAACAATATGAATGAGAAGAAGATTAATGCAGATCCCGGTTACCGCGCAGTGTAAGATGTTAGGATCGCGGGTTCTAACCTCGCTGAGGTCATAGATGTTCGTCTGTTATGTTTGTTGTGTGTTCTGTAGGTAGTGAATTCTGCGGCGAACTGGTCATTAGTTCAGAGGAGTCCTACCGGGAGGGTGTGTCTGATAGTGTGTGATCTAGAAACCTGAAGAATGCGGTGGTCTGGGCTCCATTTGGGATGTTCGGTCACAGAATTATTAATAGTAATTATTATCAACATTATTATTATTATTATTATTTTATTTCCAGCACGAACATTACGATGGACTGTACTAGCAAAACTGAGAGTAGCTTCACTCACTTGGACACTTGAACTTATCCGCTACCCCGTAGCGGTCAGCCAACTCCACGAATCACAAAAATGTCCTCCCACGCCAAACCAGGGCACGTGATTCCACTCATCAGTTCTCCTGAACTGAAAGTTTATTCCTTCCGGTCTACATATGTAACAGACGAAGACTTCGCCCTTCCATAAAATAAGTTTACAAATCTTAAGAAAAATTGGAGCAGAAAAGGAGGGTGAAATGCAGAAAAAATAGAGATATGAAGGATTTATCTCTCCATGCCGACTAGGTAGATTTATGAGAGATGTCAGAAGGATAAAATGTTGGTATGGTTATGACAGTCGGTACGTGAAAGACGCGGCGTCTCAGAAGACCATAATCTGTCGCACCAAACCATAAAATTCTTGTAACATCTTTCTAGAGTGAACACCCATTCTATAACACAGATAACTACTCTTTTAAGCCTGATATTTAGTACTTTTGAGAGCATAAATGAAGATTATTTTCTGTACAACGACAGGTAGAAGTACACATAAAACTAATGCGGGCTAATACCACCATGGCGACGACAATAAGCGTACAAGAAGGAACTACATCGGAAGTAGCGAATAATATTCCTACGTCGCATTATGTATTGTATAGCCAGATTTAAAAACACAGGGCAGAGACATATCACACTACACATCACTGCCAGCATTGTGTCATCCGAATACAGCAACTCAGCCTCATTTATTTCTATTTCTCTGCAATTCCGACGTCTTCAGCAAGGATTAATTCACTACCTGACAGCTTTCGTTCATAAATATTACCTTCAACTTGTTCTAGATTTCGGAATCTGTTTATTTCTTACGAAGTATGCACGGATCCTTTTTTTGTGTTATTTGCATTTCTTCTTGCCCCTTTGAATGTTAGGATCTGTAATTGTTCTTACGTTAGGATTTAATGTTCTCTTCCTTAGTATTATATTATAATTTATATCAGACCTGAGACAGTCAAGTACAAGAATATAAAATGGCACAACCCAGACAATTTCAGCTCACAACTGTCCAGCACTTGCTTCTAAATTGCACCTTCATAACAATAAGTACTTTCATAAAGCAACTACTTACACATTATTATTATTACGCATTATATGAAGAATTATTGCAGGCTCAACATCCACAGTTCTCTCAGCTAGCATTTCATTACATTTTGTTCGAGCTGTCAGTCAGTGCACTGATGGGTTCAAACCAAAGTTTTGGAAGCCTGCAGCTTTTTCCCTAATCATGGTTTATGGGACAAAACAAAACTGATGATATTGTAAAAGCCCCTTCGAATTCACCCACAGGCAAACACTTTTTTGCTGCAGCTCACTTTCCTTCGTTATTTGCACAATTTTCTCAAGTGACAAAATAGTGGGGCTTGAGAAACGTTTAATTATAATTTTCCCTCTCTCTTTGCCCACTTATCAGCTGCAACAAACTTCACTTAGTGCTCCCTTGAAACACAGACCTTTTGCTCACCGTCTTCTCGGAACAACCATGTTCATAGCTGCTTCAGAGGAACATCGAAATCGGAAACATGACTACAAAAGTATAGAGAACACGTACGGGCCTGTCAAAGGCATAAAATTGAATTCCATAAATACGAAAGTGGTGTTGTAACGTTGAGTGCCCTATTTACAAGCCCTCTTCAGTGAAACTTCGCAATGGTAAATATTGACAAAAGAACTGAAAATAAAAAAATATATGTATATATAATACAAACGGTACTACAGCGAGAGTGAAGAAAGCCACGGGGGAAAAAGGCGGTTCGATTAAAGCCTAAATCTCGACCCGGGCAAATTGCTATATGGCGAAAAAACGAACAGAATATACCGCATTGTACCTCGCCAGTGCCTTTATTAAGACAGACTTCAGCACACTCACGGGCTACGTAACACTGGCTTTGGTCAGGTTACATTTTTTATAGTTCAAGAAACAAAAATAAGCACAAAATGCTGCATAGGCCAGAGTAAACATTTGTTGTGCTTAAATAAGACACCGCACCAGTAAAACGTATGGAGGAGAGGTGTTACAACTCCACTGACTCTTATTCTCGGTAACAGACAGAGATGAGTGGTAACTGTCATGTCTCGATTACTTTACCTTGTTACACGAGTCCCGGGTGTCAGTGTTGGGAGTTGAGTGAGCCGCAGGGCTAGTCTGGATTTACAGAAGAGAAAGTTCTCTCACTCCTGCCGGAGGCGAACAGTAACTGGGCTGTCATCGACGTCGTATTCTACATACTACACTGAGAGAGGTATTGCGGCTCCAGGAAAGAGGGTTTTTACACTAAAATCTGGATGCAGAGCAAGTCAATCTGAAAGCGATAAAGGTAAACTGAGGTTTGTAGGACTTTAGGTCCTTCTAATACTTTCAAAAGAAGTAGCATAAGGAATTTTATATATATATATATATGTGTGTGTGTGTGTGTGTGTGTGTATTCATCTCCTCCTTCCAGTGAACTGGTGGTACGCGGGGTTTTTAGAGGTTCATCAACAAGCGACTCTTATTGTGCTTGTGATGTTAAAAAGTATAAATTGTCCGACAACTTAAAGCATCACACTGTGAAGGCCTTTGCGAAAGTGGAGGCCTAGTTCCACACATTCTAGACCTAGGTCCTGATTGCAAATGATTGGTTAGCTTCAAGCGCCAGTATAATTACTGCCAAGAAGAAGAGTTTTAATTTGCACAAAAAAATCACAAGTGAAGTTAAAGTTTCCTTTGCATGGCAAGAATGGGTACGGGGGACAGGGTTATCATTCTACGCATACTTAGCACCGTCGCTAAGTGCAGGTGAGCTGCCAGCTTCACTATCCGACCGCTTTTCCCCCGAAAAAATTGTCCCTTTTGCCAACCGAATAAAAATATGGTTGAATTCCCAAACCGTTTTGTTCGCTTGAGAAGAAAAATATTCTCTTGCTTCTAGCAGGAATCGAACCACGAATCCTCAGTCGTCCAGCCCGTCGTCTGGTGACTATGTCGGTTGACATGTTGAGGCTCCAATCTATGCCACAAACCGCGACACAGCTTCATACAACTGTACAACAGACTGTACGACAAGTTTGTTTGTTGACGCTTCGTTTTACAACAGCTCGTAACGTTTGATTATTCTTCAACCTCGTGTTGACTCTCGTAATCGATCGTTCACAGAGTTCGGTATCAGCTGTAGAATGGTACAGAGCCGACATCCTTCGTCCAACGTCGGAACTGCTACACAGTATTTTCACAGCCTTACGTCAGATGGAGTGAAGCTTAAATCACCAGATATCTCCTCAGCGTTCCAATTTAACGTATATTTCAGTCATAGCTGATAAATGAAGAAAATGGCAGTTTTCAAAAATGCTACTGGTGTGCAAAGCTCATTTCATCTAAGATCTTTACCTGCACCAAACGAATCAAATCATGTCATTCTTGCAATCAATTGGTTAGAAGAATCGATATCTCAGCAATCGGAAACAATACATATCGACCAAGATATATCGAGATTTTCGCAAGCTCGCGAGCCGCCTTATTGATTTAAAGCCAAAATACGGGGCTTTATCCAATAGGTGGCAGATTCTAACGTTTTCTATCGCCAAAATATATAACAATTGAAATAATTAGCAGCAATTAACTTTAAAGAAAGCATCACAAAGTGCTAGAATAAATATATAATAAAATTAATTATATACTTCAGCACTACCTTTTTTTAAATTAAAACATAAGGCTACATGTTTCGACCCATCAGTCGGTCATCTTCATGCCTACATAGCAGACTAAGTGCTGTGTGCACACAACACCAGTGACTTAGACTGCTATTTTTTTATGTTTGCTGACCGTGCACTTCAGTACATTTATCTTAGTAATTAACCAACTTGATGCACAATATTTGTTTTACAATAAGTTTATTTCATGCCTCTACATGTTTCGAGAAATATTCAAATAGGCCAATACATAATTGTTTTCCAAATCAATAATACCATGAGCCGCAGTCCGTGCGCCTAGTTTGAAGTTCGGTAAGTAGTGAAAAAACACACGCCCTCACCCTCCCCCCCCACCTCCTCACCTCACCTCACCCCACAAAAACAAACCGAAACGAGAAAATCGTTCTACTAGAACTGCGACCGGTCCCAGTTTTGCAAGTGTCCTTTCTTTTCGTTTTGGTTCGGTTCTGTTTGTGTTAATGTGCGGTCAATCAACAGAGACTATAACATGCCTTTTAAACACTTCAATATAAATCCTTCCGGTTTTCGGTTCTTTTGGAGTGTGAAAGCTTCCCAAACATCTAGTCCTACCTTGCCGATGTGAACCGAGTTTTCATTAAAAATAATTTAGAGAAAAAATATTTAATGATATTCTCACCTTCGTTTAGTTTCCATCCCTCTGTTCTACTGTTTAGCGATTTTTAGCCTAACCTTTCTGCTACTAAGCTATTAAGTAGATGCATGATTGGGTATAAATGAGTGGGTGGGTGACAGGCAGGCAGGCAGTTAGGTGGTTAGGCAGGAAAGTAAGCAGTGTGTGGCATTTTAACTATTTGTTTGTTATTAAGTTATTTCATTCAGTGTCTGTTAATGTGAGTTAGTTATTTGCTTAGTCAGTTACTTACTTACTCACCTACCTACTTAGCTGTTAGGTGGTAGGTGGGCACTTCATTTATTTTAACTAAAACATTAATTAATGTAAGTCAAGCACAACTATATTATTGCTACATATTTCGTGTACAATAAAATAGTTGTGCTTGACACATATTAATTAATGTTTTAGTATATTCCTAGCACATCGTGATGTCTTCCATCAACTTCGTTTATTTGTTTTCTCGTAAATTATTTTTTGGTTTTGTTGGTTTGTTTGTTTTTTGTTTCTTTGTTTCTTTCATTCTTTGTTTTTGAGTTAGTCTGTTACATGCCTCTTAAAATGTTGCAAGTTTTTACATATTTAAGAAGGTAATGTATAAAAATAAAACGATCTCGTCCCTGTAAAGATGCAAGAGATGTACTGCAAATACACTTTCATCATATTTTGAAAATTAAAATGAAGTTTCTTTCTTCAAATATTTCTATAAGCACGGTGCTCAGGAGAGGCAGTACAGTGACCAACTTACTATATGGAAGATCGAGTAATGAGACTTGCAGGGATTGTCAACAGATCTTTATCTTTCCTTCCCTTTCTTTTTACCTGTCCATTTATTTGCCCGTGTAACCACGCAGCCACCTAACCATCCGTCCATCCAGCAAGCCCATGTAAGTGGAACTACGAACTATAAATCACTAGAAACTTCTCCATAATGTTGGGACTTCCTGGAGACGACATCACGGTGAAAGCTTCTGTAACTTTGCTGTGCAAGCACGATAAAGAACTTTCTGCCTGTTTTCAATAATAACCTGACAATTTCAATATACATTTCCGGCTAAACCTCTTCTTCCACAATATGTTATCTTTAGGACATGTCACGATTACAATACTGGAAGAAATAAGCACATTTTTAAAATCCTTTTATTTCATGTTGATTTCTCTATAATTCCATATACAAATATATATATATAGAATATGCAAGTGCCGAGTTGCGCTAGAGGTTTTCTTCTACATACCTTCCAATCTGTCATGTAAAATAACTGCGACTCTATGTTACCAAGGTAATGAGATATATAGGGACATTTAACAGTACACAACATCGAAACTTTCTAAAAAAAACTTCACGGACAGGTTACATCATCCTCTCAAAACCATAGAATGATTCGAAGCAAAAGCTCGCAGGTGTCCTACATAAAAAATTCAAACCCATTCATATTAAAGACAAAAATTCACATAATTCTTTTATTTTATTCAATATTTATTAATCCTTTCGCTCATGAACGTAATTAGTCCTTAAATTAAATTACGTTTGTAGAATAAACTTAGCACGAATGTGAAGAAGAATGTATGAAACGTCAGTGTTATAACGACACAAATCAGAATTATCTTGCACATGCCGCCGAGCTTCAGAACACACAAATCACATAAATTCTTCACTTTGAGATTTGAAACGGACAGCTGAATCTTTCATTAAACCGCTTAGAAAAATAATTAAAATAGTACGTAGTTTCATGCAACGAAACGTCAAGTGCCACAAATTATCAACCCTGCATGACTATTCACTGCGGATGAAGCAAAGTCGAAATTATTTCCTGAAACCTGCCTATCAAGTAGACGAAGAAATTAAATTTATTCCACTTCTCAGCCAGCTAAAATCTTTCTCACAAAATACGGCAAAGTAGAGTGGTTGTTAAACGTTAAGAAATTTGTAAAAATAACAGGAATTCTAGAAAAATTGAAAAGCTAACTTTAACATTTTTAACGTTAAGGATTATTAGTGAGTAAATTCAAACCCAGGCTCTTACACACTCAAAGCATATTTCAAAACATTTTACAGTATTGCGTGTGAATGCATATGATCCTAAGCTGGGGTAAGGGGTGTTAAAAGTTTCTCCAACTTAATACGGCACTTAATTTCTCATTACCCGTTATTCTTAGCCATGCACTTCCGTCCTGATCCTGCTCGCAAGCTGTCAGCAACTCTGCTTGACATATACCATTGCTGTGTGTACAGTGAAAAAATCCTGACGATGTACAGAGGAACTGTCCAAAACATGTAGAGTTTTATTCCAAAAATAAATTTGAGAAATTAGTGCATCTAGTTGGTGTTATTACAAGAATGCATTCTAACTTCACAGCAAAACAGCACAACGACTGGAGAAAAGAGAATCCGAATAAAAAAAAATTCTTGCACTTCCCGCAACAATGAATTGAAAGCAATATCACAAGTTCCACTGGCACAAGTCTGTGACTATTTAGGCAACCGTGGTCTCGCCTTCCTCAGTTTCAGGTGCTCTCACTTCCAAGAAAAACACACGAATAAAACAGCACGTTTCGTCGAGGCCAGTCAATAATCGCTAAAAGGACATATGGCTATTTTTCAGATTCATATCTTGTTTTGTTGCTGGCTTTAAAAAACTCGTGAATGATTCTTGCAGTCTTGTCAACTGACAAATAAAAATATGATTTTTTTACAGCATCAAAGACAAACATGAACGTGTGCGAGTAAGCTGCGAACTACAATTCAGCGTGCTTTGCAAACGTGCACCAGAAACAAGGTGGTCCTAGGCCATTCCGTTTACCTCGTTCAGGGGTCTAAACATAATGCACAGGAAGCATATGAGCCGGACCCTCTTCCGTGATACGACACGGTCACACCTTCTTATCATGCACAGTTATAAAATTCTACGCTCTTCGGTATAGCTGTATCATCCACAGGTAAGATTGTGCGTTTTATATTTTTGCAATTTTGTAGCAAACTGTCATAATAAAACATTGCAAGTTTAGAGTTAAAATGAATATATTTAAATCCCGAAGTGTTTATAGTTAATACACACCAACAAGAATCAAACCCAAGACATTTACAATTAATTAGGAATATAGACTTCTGGCAGATATCCTTCAGTAAGCTGTTCAAATACCGAATCTCCGAACATGATATTATCACAAGAGACCAACTTACAACTAATGACCCTTGAACTTCAAAAGAAGGTGACCATGAACATCAATAATGCACCAGTTGTGTATGTACAGACAACTTGCAATTTTAAAGGGTTCTGGTACCAACAAAAACAAAATCGAGCCACTAACACTGCACAGATCTTGTCCTTATACGTGCGTATAGGGTTTTATTCTCGTCAAATCTATATTTTAAATTATTAATTTTAACGAAAAGCTTTTAGACTTTTATTACATTCTACTGTTAACAGACAGCAGGGGGCACGCGGTGGTGCAGTTGGTTGAGTCGCTTTACGACAAGTCAGAAAGTTGCGGCTCCCGCTGGTGTCACTGGAAGTTTTCATTGACTTAATCCTTCCGGCTGCACTATGGCCCTGGGGTTGACTCAACTTCTAACAGAATGAATACCAGGAATATTTCCTTTACCACTTTCATGTGTTTATTGTCTCGAAATCTGGTTGCTTCAAAACTCCTGGAACCCTCTGGACCTCTACAGGGATTGCTGACCTTTATCACATAACTAAATAATATTAATATGCCAACAGGTCTGCATTTTACGGCCGTACTGAAATGCGCGGTGCCGTAGTCCGATACATAAGAAAGGTTTAAACTGACTGAACCGTACATAGAATTCAATTAAATGAGGTACAAGGCGATTTAGAAATACCTAATACTACAAAATTTTTATCATGAAGTGTTCTGGATTATCGACTAATTTTGTGCGTAGCCACTTTAAGTTCCAACTCCCACACCACCCACACTCACGTCTCTGCCTACACACCTTCCTACGCACAGTAATGTCTGCTTATTCTCATAACAGGAGACCAGATCAGTGCCTGGCTAGTCTAACACATACTGACAACAGCTCTGGTTCTGTTTTAACATCAGGCTTACTACGGATATTCAGTTATTCCATTGTACGAAAAATCCTATATTGAGACCATGACATTCATAGCCAATAAACATGCAATACAAGGCTAGCTGACGGTATCAAAATGTGCAGAGCAGGTGAAAGTGAATATACCAAGAAGACGGGGTACAGGAAAATAAAAAAATAAGCTACGAAAATAAAAATATGGGGAATCAAAGAAAATTAATGAGGAGGGTCTCAGTTATAATACATTTAGTGGTCGAGTCAAAAAATGGAAACGTGAGAAAAGTCATAAGATTTGTAGAATGAGAAACCCCTATGGATTTCAAAATATTTCTAATCTAATTTAACATACATCAGATTCGTGACAGACAAAAATATTACATTACCTTAACAACGAAAGACCCTAATGAATGTACATGCGTTGAAGAGCAGAATAATGACATGTTTATACATGGTATATGGCAGTAGGTTTAATATTTTCTAATTTACTTTTACATTTTGTACGTTGGTAATTATTTAAACTAGGATACTCGAATTCCGCTATGCATTAGCCTACTTAGAACACCTCATGGACACTTGTTTCAAACTTTGGTACAGACACCAGCTATTGTGACAAAGGATCTGCTTCAATTGCCAAAACCCACGTAGACAAATTCCAAACACGTATCTCGAGTTAAATCAATACACTTTCTTTGCAAATCCCTTCCAAGCCATTACTCTCTCTTTTATCATTCAAAGCAATGAATTTCGGTTCACTGATAGAATCATTAAACAAATTATACGTAAAAACTCTCTCCTTTTTAAGTTCAGTTACTTCTCCCTTTAATTCAATTTTGCCTACTGAAGTGTTAAGTAAATACTCTAGGGGCTAATCAAACAGTAAGCAAGATATAAGAGATGTAAACGATAAATTAACCCTACTAGACAGTTCAACGAAGATGAAATGATGTTGGTGGTAGTACCGGTGATGATGGTGACTTTCATGAGACCGGTACTGGTGACCGAAGTGACATAAGACGTTTCCATAGCAGATTGCGTTCTCACAGCGGAAATCTATTTTCGCTCCAGTAGAAAGTTTCGGATTTTAATTTCGTCGAATACATGCCCGCCGTCACCAACAGTGCAGGTCTATTTCAGCTGAAATGCGACACCTCTCTGTAATTTTGATGTATGCTTGCACGGTAGACCCGAGGGAACCGATTTTGCAGCCAATCCCACCACCTCGCGCTTTCTCCATCTTATCGAGTAGCTTGGGGATTTATCTACTCTACACTGACAGCAAATCTAGGATATCTGCAACATGGGTAGATGCAAATTTCAACTGCCACGTACACAGATCGGCGTCCCACCTCACACATCAGTCTCGCCACTTTTGAAAAGGACGTCTCACTACGCCTCCACACGTGCTTTCGTACAGATAACTGTGTTACTGCATTGCTAGCTGGGTTATAATCAATAAAGTATGACAAAGATACCTTCAGTGTGGAAACTGTGGAAATATTCCTGGGAATTCTGAAGTTTCGGAACAGAGGCCAGCCATACTTGGGATTTAGCGGTCTTCCTCTGTCACGTCCAGCAAAATACGGTGTGGAGCCTTAAGCCATCCCCAGGACGTTCTGAGTTCTTGATCAATCTAAAAGCCTCCCGGTAAAAAAAAAACAGAAAGACTAAACATACGACTGGGAAAATAAGTATATTCGACACACACCCCCGCCCAATAATGTCTACCCGCGTTCGAAGCTGCAGTTACAACTGCACCACAACACTGACCAACAGCATTGTGCATAGTTTGCTACAATATTGAGAACTTTTTCAGAAAATGAAGCAAATCTATGGTTTTTAAAATTCATATTTCAAAAATAAGTCAGAAGTTGAGGTCGTAAGATGAAATCACACTTCATAAACCCGTAAATTCAAGACAAAATTTTACAATGTGCTTCAATCTACGTTTAGGTCTTCCAAATCACTTATTACTTTCAGATATTTCGACTAAACCTTTTTTGGGAATTGCGCATTTATTTACTCAATATTCAGTCAAAATAAAACTGTCCAATTCAGCAAATTTTCAAACTCGTATTCATCATTACTAAAATTAAATATTGGTCCCTCAGTTTTTATAGTCAGCTACATGCTCAATGACAGCAGAATTCTGGCCTTAATTGTAGGCAGAAGCAGGGATTTTTTTCCCTAATCCACAGATTATACACCGCCTGACGGTCCAACCAGTCTCCCGCCCAGTACGTGGCCAGTCTTCTTCACTTGAGAAGAGCAGCTGATACGCGAAGCTGACCACTCATGTCCATCTAGTGCCGCAGTAAAAACACATGGAGCTATACCTCCATTCTCCCATGTGTCTTCACGAAATGGTACTTAATTAGGCAAGGTGACAAATTTAAATTTACTTTTATACTCAAACTCTACACATTATTTAACAAAAAGTGTAACTGGAAAAACTCTAATTTGTATTTGAGAAGTAAAACTCTCCTGGATCTAGACCAGGTCACAGGCTAAATTGGGGCCTTTGCCCAGCTAACATGGAGAGAGTAACTTAAAAATATCATAAACGCTTCCTTCCAAATCCGTTCTAATTCATTATTCACCATCACCCCGCCACTCATCACTGCATTGTCTATGTCACTGCCTTCAATATTACTAAAATCAAACAACCAACACTTTTTTTTTTATTTTCCCCGCCACTTAACCTACAAAAAATTCTCAGATTTACTAATTTGAAAAAATTAACAGAAGAGTACACTGTAGACAGAATCAAAATTTGTCTACACTTTTTCAATATCTTTATATTCTGAGCATAACAGAGTAAGTCGGTACAGCGATTAGGCAGTACGGTCAGTGTTTTGACTCCCTTCAGGGATAAGAATTTTTATTTCTCCGTAAACGCCCACAGAGTCTCTGAATTTCACTTAGACTCTTATGAAAGGGGGGGTGGGGGGTGGGGATTGTTTCTCCATGTGTAAAACGGCCGAGGGGTGAAGCTGAAAAACACATGCATCCAGTGCCTAGGTTAAGAATAAATGGAGCTGTGCCTCCACTGCCCTCTATATCACATCAAACACAGGAATACCATCAACCTAACTTAATTTGGTGTCTGTGACACGAATTTTTGTTTATCGAATAAATTATGTAGTAGGTTCTTATATACATTTTTGAGATGCACACAGAAAATTCTTGCCTATTTAGATTAGACGTCAAAAACTACAATCAGTGAAGACTTGGAAATTGTGACGAGGATGAAACCGAAAACAGAAAATAATACAAATTGTTTACTAATGGGACTTGTCCTCATTTATACAAATGCTAAAGTAGTAGGTTAATGGAAACGGAGACAGTTGTGTTTCCCACAAGTATACACGATCGCGACCCACACGATCAAGTCAGAAGTGCGGTCCTGAGAGTATTTCATCGTCATGTTATATACGAGATTCAGAGAAGCTAGAAAACTTCTTCTTTGGTAACACATTTCCTCCAATACCATGGACCGTACCTCCTCCTAAATTCCTTACAAAGTGCTTTAATAAGCCTTGAGGGCAACACCGTTCTACGCTCATCCCCTTCCCGCCTGCAGCTACACATGTCTACATGACATCTACCTACATGTGTGTTCACTAAATACTGGCTGGCGAATCAGACACCAGTGCAACACATGGACATCACGTCCCGAAATATAAGGACTCTTTCATTAGGAATTACGCCTCGTATTTTCGTGATGGATCCGAAGCCTTGCGTTGTTAAATGGCTGCTGTGGTGGAATTCCTCAGGCCCTCCAGGCAAATGCCATAGAAAGTCGTCTCTTTCTATAACATTTCGAGTTTATTTATAACTTATTATCCTGACGAAAATATCATAATCAAATTTATTGTGAAGGTTTTTCATAAAAACAAAAATAAATATCAACATTGTCTTTGAAGTGATTTGGGATTTCAATTAACGACAAATAAGTGGAGTCATACGTTCTCAATGTGACGGTTACTAAGAGATCTATCCTGAAATATTGTATATGAAATATGATATATGTGTATGTAGTTCGGTAGATGTGCACAGACGTTTCAAAGAAATCTCTTGGCAACAGGAGATGACCTCACTATTGATACAGCAAGATAGTCTGAAATATCGCTAACCTTTGTAGCAGACTGCAAGGCTTCCCATCCAGGAGAGAGAGATCTCCAGCATGTGACAATATGGAGTCCTTTTAGCACGCGTTCTGTTTTCGTATTCATCACCTCTATTGACAGTAGGGATGCAAGGACGAATCTGTCCTTTTATTTAATTGTACCGTGACAAGTAATAAATACGGAAACACAGTAGGAGTACAGCTCTACCCATTCTCAACTTTAACACTACATGCAGATAAGTGGCCAGGTTCCAGCTCCGGCCATTTTACTGCAGGGAATACTTTTTTTACCTACTCGCTATGAGATTGCATGAGCTCAGCTCAGCTCAGCTCAAGCCAGACGCATTGAGGGGGAAAAAAACCCTGACTACTGGGAATCAAAATCTGGGTTTCTGGTTTTGAGCCCGTCGCCTAATCTTCGTCACAATATGGAAAGATAATTAACTAAATAACTAAGAAGAATTTTCCTTGATAATTTCCTACTAGATCACATAATCAAGAAATATACCAAATTTATTTATTTATTTATTTAATTAATTATTATTGCCGATCCCAGTGGCCGCGCGGTCTAAGGTGTAGGTCTGCGGTCGCTCGCCTGCTGAGATTGTGGGTTCGAATCCCATAGTGGCATGGATGTCTGTCTGAATGTTGTGTGTTGTCAGGCAGAGGCCTCTGCGACGAGCTGATCACTCGTCCAGAGAAGTACTACCCACTGTGGTGCGTCGTTGGGTGTGATTTAGAAACCTCGTGAATGAGGAGGCCGTGGCCCACTGGGGGCTGTTGCGCCCCCCCCCCAAAAAAAATTATTTATTATTACCTAAAATTAGCAACATTTAGACATTTGTCTGGAAGGATATAAAAAAACCAAGATAACTTTCGGTTCGCTTACTAAGTGTCCCAGCCGAAATGCGTAATACGCGCTTCTCAAGTGCGATTCGAAAAAATTGTCACCCGAGTCAACTTGTTCTGAACAACATTTTGTGAAACCCGAATGTTATCATATTCACTAAATGTCGGCTGGTGGACTTCCGTGTGAATCACACGAATCTAATCAATACACATACTCTTTACTGACTGCTCCTTTTTAATATCATACATATATCCACGTCTAGGACTCTTGCAGTAGTTTTAGTTACACTTTTAAATTAAATTTCTATAGGAATTTCCCATGTTGTCTTGCTTGCTACGTACAGTATGTCAAGGACTCACAAAACCTCCAAAACATTAGGAATCATCTACATGGCAGAAGGGTGACATAAAGACATTTCTATACAGAGGACTTACAAATATTTCGCGCCATCGAAAAAAAAATCAGCCGTCAGGGCAACGAGGCACCTGGTACTGGTGCAGCTCTGCAGAATGTAGTTACATCTTATTTTCGTTATTACACCGTGCATGTTGCTGAATTACTCAATTATTATACCAACTACTGCCCATATATAAAATTTACACATCAAAGCATTAAAAACGCTCCGACATGCCCTGCTAGTATGGCACTCTTCGCAACATAACATTACACAAAACGGCATGCTGCCACAGTACCCAACTGGTACAGCGAAATTAATGTAACTTTTTATAGTGTGACTTTAGCAAGGATGATATGGTTCCCTGATGATGGTCCTAAGACCGAAACATGTCGGAGCGTTTTTAATGTTTTAATGAGTAAATTTTATAAATTTTATATATGTGCAGTAGTTGGTATAATAATTGAGTAGTTACATTTTACTCTATGTCATCGAACTCCTGAGCCCACAGACGAAAGAATCTAGCAGATATGAGCTGAACTCAAGCAAGAACAGCAACAACATTAAGGCGTCGCATAACAAGAACCACATATTGAACTGGCCACTAAATAATAAAATATTCACGTGATACAGAACCTGAACGATCTATTCTGCCCAAAGCTGTTGGAACCTGTTCCCACACGACGTCAAGTTTCTACCAGATTACACGACGTCACATCTCCGAAGACGACAATTTTTGCTGAAAATGTAAATAAAGAATTTCTTGCGATTTCCCCCTTTATGTTCAGTAACTGTACATATTAACCTTTTGGCGCCGGAATTATTTTTAAATTTTAGCACATCCTGTATATAAAATATGAATAATACATGAACCAAATACGTTAGAATTATGAAACAAACTGCGTTTTGAAGAGAAAAACACGGAGAGTATATACCATGTTTGAAATATTCGGTACCTCTATTTGTTGAATAAATATATAAAATGCAACTTTGGAGGTTAGCAGTGCGGTACGTCAACTATAGTTGACGTTAGGGGTCTAAAGATTAAAAGGATTTTGTTTGGCTTTGCCTGAATTTCTTTCTGAAGACAGCCTTTACAAATATCTTTGCCGACACACAGAATAAAACTAATTTTAACTGCATGCAAATTTTACACAACTCTCTATTTTGATGGATTCTCCTTAAGGGTTTAAATACATTCCAAGCGTCGTTTATCGCAACAGAAGAAAGATATATATTTTTTTGCACCCTGCTGAGCAAGTGACGGATCCTCATGTCAAAATGCAGTTCGGTGTTGACTGCAAAGCACCATTTCTCCTGTAGTTGGAGAATCACAATTCATGGTAGAGCATCAACACTCCGGGGTTGTAACCCGCTCAATAAATCAGGAAATGTATTCAGAGCTCATAACTGTTCGTCCAACATTATTACATGCATATCGAATTGAAACAAGTATCGATACAGGTTCGCAGTGAATGATGTGTGCCTACAGGCATACAAAACGCAATAGGCTACACAGGGGTTTCCAACAAGTCACAAATATTTCGTTAGAGCTTTTTAAGTATTCGCATAGTGAATGCGAAAAAGGAAGACTATCAACCTCCTTATATCCGCTGTCTGTCCCTACGTTGGCATCAAAAAAATTGACTCCCAGCTGACAGATTTTTATTAAAGTTTATACTGGTAAATATGACACATTTTTAGAAATACTCTAACATTTTCAATCGGACAAAAATTAGGCAAAATTTGTATGAACTCTTACGTGAATTTGTTGCTACTTTGATTAGTGAAGTTACCATGGTTAATTTCATTGCTACCTTTACCCTTGGCATTATGCTGTTACGGTTATTCTGTGACCACAGTTACCTTAGTCATTAATGTTACTACTGTAACATTGGTTACTAAATTTCCCAGCATTCTTACGGGTACCCATGTGACCACACTAATCATGGTTATTAATGTTACCATTAACGTTTTGAATATAATGGCAATCTTGGTTACGAAAGTAATCAATTTTCCTATGGTTTCCTTGGTTACAGAAGTTACCAACACGTCTACGCTTAAGGTAGACGCTTATTACCATATTTATATTGTTACCTAACTTAACGGAGTTACTATGGCGCAAAAACCCCAGGAGTTTTTCGCCTTGCCGATGTTTCCGATTTTTAACAGAGATTTCAGAACACTAAAATTTTCAGGCTCCAATGACTGGATTCATTCCTTATCAATTCAGATTTTAATTTACCTTCATTTCTTATGAAAATAAAACAGAATTGTGTTACCGCCATGTTGTTTGTACCTGTCTAGATGTGTCCCCTTTAAAATATACTTCAGCTGAAGACTGATTTTTATGAAACTTGAAACTAACGTTGGGAAACGGAGGGAAACCCGCATCGTAATTTTTGTAAGATTTGAATTTGTCGGTGAAGTGTGTATGAAGATTATGTCCTGTTGTATTGTGGCGCTACAGAACCGACTGAAATGACGAGAACGCTTCGCAGAAAACTTCCCCTACAGTATTTAAAATACAATAAAGGTGGAGGTAACAGTTTGCTCCGAAACTTCGGTAACTTTATGCCAGACTGCAAATAGTCACATCTTAGGGGGCAGTCAGTAATCTACTTCGTAGAATTTGCAGCTGTACTGCTGCTTGCGAAGCAACGCCTCGGGATAGCCTTAGAACCCTTCAGAACTCGTTAACTGTACGACAGAAGATAAAGGATAGGCTTTCTGCTTACATTATATCCATAAAGAGCAAGCCATTATCACAGTTACGAACAAGTATGCCAGCGATCGTGGTGTACTTAAACAATCTGTCTTTATTACAGAGACGAGAGGTAAATATACTTTAGTCTATATTGCAGTCTCGAACTTTACCTACACACTCAACCCTCGTTTTTCGCGAGAGTGTGAGACCATTGCACAATCAGCCTCATCGTACATACACCAAAGACTGTAGAGAGGATACTGACAGGATATATTGACAGGAAAATTGAGGACGTACTTGAAGAAGATCAATTTGGATTTAGAAGAGGAACAGGAAAAAGGGATGTAATTTGGACGTTGAAAATAATGCCAGAATGAATTGTGGGATATACCTGTAGGTGAAGAATTATGTGTTGGCCTCATAGCCTGGCAGAAGCCTTTCGCCATTTAAAATATACCAAATTACTGCAGATCCCCCCAAAATACTGGTATCAACAGCGCGAAAGAATGTTGATCAGCAAATTGTACATGGATCAGAATGTGAAGTAGGACTGGACCATGGGGAGGCAAGAAGTGCGAAGATTTGAAGAAAGGTTAGACAGGACGCTGTTTGTCACCGATTCTTTTTTAACTTGCACCGCCAATGCCTAACCAAAGAAGCCCCTGAAGAGTTTGGAGACTTCAACATAGGACAAACAATTTTTACTTCGAAATATGCAGGTGGCCTTGTTTTAATGGCTAAGAAAGAAAGTTACTGCAGGGCATGATTGATAGACTAGTTGAATTTGGAAGATATTATGGAGTGGAAATTAATGATCAAGAAAACAAGGTAATGAGAATCTCCAGGCAACCATCTTCAGTGCAGATTATAATAGATAAAAAACAACTATAGAATGTTGAATATTGCAATATTTGCGAAGCATAACTAAAGATTAAAGATGTGCACGTGAAATTAAACTTAGGATTGTCACGACAAAACAGTATTGCAGCAGAAGAGTATGCTTTTCATCAGCAAATTTGAATTAAATTTAAGGAAGAAACTACCAACGTGCTACATTTGGAGCATAGATTTGTGTGGTGCTGAATTTGAACTATTAAAAATGTATAGCAGAAATATCTGAAAAGTTCTGAAATGTTGTGCTGGACGAGGATGGAGATCAGATGGACCGATCGCGTGAGAAATGAAGAAGTATTACAAAGAGTCAAGAACAGAAATATCCTACAAACAATTACAAAGCAGAATAGCTAACTGGATTGGTCACATCCTGCGTAGGAATTTCTTTCTACATCACGCTTTTGAAGGGGAGGACTGAAATGACGGAAAACGAGGAAGAAATCGTAGGTAGCTACAGGATGACATTAACGAAGAGACAGGATACTGTAAATTGGAAGAAGAAGCACTAGATCATAATCCACGGAACTTGGTTTGGAACAGGATATGGACCTGACATAAGACTCACTACTGAATGAATGAATGAATGAATGAATGAAGTTCAAGACCCCCTGAAAAAAGCGACAATCCGCGAATAACCGAGAGCCTTCCTCCAAAAAAGTTTTAGTATTTTTTAGTTTTCTTCGTAGCATAAACACTGTGAGGATGCACCTCTTTCCCCTTCCAGCTCATTGTACATCACGCGTTAAAGATCGAAGATCTTATCGAGATGTCGAACAATTTTGTTGCCCCAATTCATTGAAAGGTCTGGTTGATGCATTTTTATTTTTAGGGCGACTGCTAATTTGCAAAACCGCGAGGTACGAACCTGCGTAAAGCGAGTAATGAGTAAACATATGTGACTCTAGGTAGTAGCACTGCTGATATTATGAAGTGTCTCGCAAGGATTTTTCAACTTTATGATGTACATTTCAGTGAAATATGAAATTAGTGTCCATCAAGGAGTACAATGTGTAAGTTTGAGTCAGTGGAAGGATTATGTGTGGCAATCAGAGTCGCAGAAGGGAGGAGTCAAATTTTCACATTTAAGAATACAAATGAAAATTCGCATTTAACTTTCAGCAACATTCATAACCGCATACGAAATATACCGTACACACACACATACACACGCATACACACATATATACACACATACACCTACACATACATACACACATGCACAAATAAACACACACATACATATACATATACACTAATACACATAAACACACACATACACGCACATACACTCATACACACACACATACATACACATATATACACACACATACGCACACATATACAAATACGTACACTTACACAAATACACACACACATATACATATATACACACACATATACACATATATACACACACATATACACATACACATACATACACACATAAACACACACACACACATACATACACACACACATAAACACACACACACTGCTGCCATGAGGCTGAACGTAATAACAGTTGCGCTTTACATGTTACATCGAATTTGACGGATCTTTACCGTTTTTCATAGCATTTTCAGGTGACTGAGGATTCTTTTGACATACAAGTTACTATGGCTTCTTTCCACTTATTTAACCAACACACATTCACAGATATTTTGAAGTCTCCTTCGACCTCATAAAACAGATACCATCAAAACGACCTCGTCGTTCTTCTGAGGAGTTTGCTGTACATCTAAGTCATTTAAATTACGTTTGGAATTGTCCCGATTTCAATTTCAGATGGGCAATGAAAATTTTTAAAGATGTCTTTCCTTACATTTCTCAGTCCTTTCAGGCTTTTGCCGGGATCGTATCTCGAAAAGGTATGGTCTCTACCTTTCAACAACTTTCCACCTCGTAATTCATTTTTTTTCCAACTCACCAACAAATGCACAATGTGGCAGCATGTCGTACAGCGGCATGCCGCTGTACGACATGCTGCCACATCACCTAACATATAGAACGACATAATTTTGCCGATTGTTCTAACATAAATATAACTTTAGTTAGGTACAGATAAAGCTCCCTGATGATGGTCATTAAAGACCGAAACATGTAGGAGCGATGTTGTTGTGTATTTTAATAAAAATTAAAAACTTTTAAGCAAGTTAATAAATAGTGCATTTTTTGGTGCGTGAACTACGTAGAATTCAGAATGCACGGTGCAACGATAACAATTAACTCTCTATAATCTGAAACATTTACAGCTTCATGAAGTAAAACACAAAAACGCAAAACGAGTAGTTGAGAATTGATAGATAAGAGTCTAATAATAATAAAGTCTGTAATTTTCACTGTGTACGCACAGAAAGTAACACTCAGCTACCCTCCCCTAGTTTAACAATCTAGCATAGCTCTTCTGTTTTCCATACTTTCATGTATCCATAAATTCATGTCTGAACATTGTAACTAACGAAACGGTAATATGCTGCAGATCCGAGGGTTATAGTAATAAAATTGGAACGGCTGATTGTCAGGTGCGTGTATATGCGAAGGAGAGCTCACATTCGAAATGTTAGTTCGGACTATTGAATAAAGCTAGCAGAATCCGCATGTACATAGAATAATCGCGCCTGCCCTTTAGCCATTTAAAGCACAGGGGTTGCAATATCTCTCACCGGCTGTAACATTTAAACTGACTCACTTGTTTTACCTACCGAGTGCATTCATATTTGTTTCTTATGTTCCTCGGGATGGTCAGCGATTATTTTCCTCAACTGCATTTACCTACTTTGTAAGAAAAACTTAGTGTGCTTTCTGTGAGGTAGAAAATTAATTCTTAAGTGTAATATATATCAACGTTAGGTTTGAAGTGTTTAATATAAACGCAGTATTCTAAATATATGTAATAATAATAATAATAAGTTTTATCAGTACTTTGTTAAATGATGATGTTTCAAATTCATGCATTATTGCCAAAAACGTTGGAAAGCTACAATAATGGGAGGGTACTGAAGAAGAAAGAATTTGTAAGACGGATATCCTTGCCTGTTTGGAGTAACTATGTCCGACACTGAGTAAAAAAAAGCACAACCTGCCGGACATCCTGCTGCGTGCCCGAGATTTGAAGCAGAACTTGTCGAACACACGTCTCAAGCGATATAGCTACACACGTCCGCTCTGTGACTTCAAGGTGCTTGAAGCCACACAAAACCTATGCTTAATTTGAGGTTTTGCAATAGAAGAAGATGATGTGTACTGTGGTCTTCTGGGGTACGACACCGTGTAGTCTGGTACGTGGTTACTAACGTTTCAATGCGACTTAACGTCTCCAACTTCAGGCAGAAAATGCAGTAATTACTTTCATCCGAGACGAAAACAACCTAACACACTAGAGGATGCCAACGCCAAATCAACAAAACATATGTATGTGTATATGTAAATAAGTGTATATATATATATATATATACATATAGGTATGAACGTATGTATGTATGTATGCGTGTATGTACACACAAACACACACACAGAGTCAAAATAAATGCTTTATTAAGAATAAATTGCAGTTATCTTGTAAACCTGCGGATGTTTCTAGCTATTTTATCTGCAAAAAGTTTTGTTTACATTGGCAAAGCCGTCAGATATCAATAAATAAAATCACCCTTTAAATTACGCCAGTCTCTCTATACATGTTTTCCCTGCATGTGACTGTAAAGAAAGGAACACAGAAGAAGATGGAAGGGAGTGGTGAATAAACAGGAAGGGAAAAAGGATGGAAATGCTCAATAGTGAGACGAGAACAACAGAATAAAGAAAAGAAGAAACAGCGGGCATGGAAAATAAATATGGAAGGAAAGGGAAGGGTGTACTAAAGAGAACATGAAGATAATAAGGTGGCAATAATGAGAACGAGGATAGGGATGAATATTAAGAATAAGGAAAAGTAGAAACAAAGAGTAAGAAAGAAGAGAATGAAAAATTAACCTGGGAATAAGTAAAAGCAAACATATGAAATACCAGAAGGAAGAAGAGTGTAAGAAGGATATGAAGGTGACAAGAGAGTAGAAAAGATCATGAAAAGAAAGAAATTTTTATTTTTATATCACGCTGAGCCTTTTTTTCTACAGCTAACCCGAGTTTTCCTGATTATTTTATTGTAGTTCTGAGAAGTACAACTGTTATAGAGCGACTGTATTATTTAACGTCCAGTTAGAAGAAAAAGTGATTAGATGTCTTCAGTTGCGAAGGAACAGAAGAAAGTTGCCTAGCTCTATTTCAGTGCAGGCCTAATATGTTGTTACTGCTTTCGACGTTCCGAGTAAAATAAAACAGTCTGAACTTATGACGACAGCGTTTTATTGTCACACTCTAACACAACTATTTTTTTTGTATCCAACAGAATAATAATTCAGTCTCGCTACTGGTTCCGGAAAATTGCTTGGTTACATCAGGTGAAGTCTGCTGTTCAATGACAACGCAGTTCTGTAAGATCATAAATTATGTTGTAAATTAACACTTTATTATCCAACTAATGCACAATATATAATATGTAGATACAAATAAAATTATAAAATATTTAAAAGTAGTTCACTGTTTATGAAGGCCTTCCTATACAGTGAACTACACACACGCACAACGTGTCAGAATATGCTGCCATAACACCGACCTTGTCCATGTCAACGGACACGATAGAATCATTCCAGTATTTTTTAGCCAAGCACTGCAAAAGGCTACTTGATGATGGATCCTCTGTGAAACGAAACATGCTGGGACACTTTTAAATATTTTATAATTTTAGTAGTAACTACATATTATATATTGTGCATTAGTTGGATAATAAAGTGTTTAATTATTATTGATGCACGGTGCAAACATGAATATTATGATGTAAAATTCACACCACACGTTCGCTACACCATACACAGGATAAAAGTCAACACTTTACGACCACTGATATGTGAGTATTGGATAAATACATTGTATTATCTATAATGTTCCATAATTTGGCTATCGTGAAATATTATGTACAATAATTTTATCCTCTCAGTTTAAAAAAATTTGCACATTAAATTTGCAACAATCGCAACCTTACAGCATTGCGTCCACACACACACACACACACACACACACACACACACACACACACACACACTATAGACGACGACAACTTCGTATCCACAATTAGCAGTCCAGCACCTCAGACAGAAATTACGAAATTGTGATACATATGAGAGTTCAAAATTACAAAGTGTTGCAACATTCTACGACAGTATATTTATTTTAAAAACGACCCTAAGAATATTTATCTTCACTACTCGTTTAAGGAATTTTAATTGATCATTATCATACTTGATAAATTTACAAGTTTCAATTCAGTTTACCAGCCTGTGTACTTTTTTCCCTGATAAAGCCAAAACAATCCGTTGAAAAGCATACAGCAACTAAATGACTAATGAATACACAAAAATACTCCTGCATTATCCTGCGGAAAATGAAAATTAATATGAATTACCAAACGTAATATGTAACAAAGGCATGTACTTCAAGAACACCGTCAATTCTGCTTATACTTTAAGCATTTTTCTTATACCACATAATGTTCACTCTACAGACCACAAGCGCTGATCTCTGCTACGTTCTTACAAATGGGCCCTGACGCTACTGGAACACTGACCGAATCGAATATGCCTCACCAAGTCTACTGACAAGTTCCTTTTGTTTGTAATGTTTTCGTTCAGCCTAGAATGCAGTTCACACAGGCAGCTTGTCTTTATGTCCCACTGCTTAGGATAGGATACGGGAAGTTTGACGCAGAACAGAAATTCTGGTGAGGTCCAATGGCCTTTCAGACTTTTCAATGGACATTTATAAGTTACAAGCAAATTTAAGAAACTGGCTAGAAGAAGTTATAAATATTACTAGAGCAGTTTTGAAGGAAAGTATAGTTGACCGTGCACACCAATAAAGGCATATTGGAGACTGGAGATACAACTTTATCCTCGGCCGAATTGGCCAATGGCGCTCCATAATTTGGAAACCGGGTGAGACCCAGAACTGATTTAGACGGTTTGAAAAAGAGAAAGACCCTTTCGCTACCGGGAATCGAAGAACGACTCCTCAGTATTCCAGAGCACAGCCTTGTCAATAACCAGGCGTTGCACATAGATTGTACATTCTGTACCTACTTTGATAGTTAAGCGGTTCGTAGGTTGGATGCAAAATGTGAACAAGTCGCAGATACTTCTTGCATTTACTCATACAGCTATATTATGTGTGTCTGAAAAGAAAAGATCACAGTAAAATCAATACACAAACTTTTACTGCTTTTTCAAGCAGGTCTTCTATCCACCGTACAGATTTACTTCTCTTTCTTCCAAAAAGGATGTGGTCCGTAAAATTTACTTCGCGGAAGACTAAAATACTCATACAGAAATACAATTTTGTATGTTATTTTATCTGCGTGCGAAGTTTGGCCTTCGCATGCAAGGAATAACAGGGGCTGGGATTTTTTAGAACAGGGTGATGGGGTTATTGCGCCTAAGAGGGAGAAGGGAACGGCATGCTGGATAAAAGCGCGTAACGATACATGACATGACATGACTGTGTACTCTTCACCACAGTGCAAATTACCCTGTGATAAAATGAAGGAGAATGAGATGATGGCAGGAGCATGTAGTATTCATGCGGTAAAAGGAAATGCATATAGGGTTTCGGCGGGAAGACCTAAAGGAAGAAATACTTCGAAGACAGAAGAATAAAAGGATAATAATAATATGTCTTACGTAGAAATAGAATGGGATGACGTAAACTGGATTTGTTCGTCTCTGGATTGAAATATGTGGTGGGCTGTTGTGAAAATGGTAACGAACTTTCGGGTTAAATAAAATTCTGGGAATTTCTCGACTAGATGACAAACTAATAGGTTCTGAAGAAGGACATTACTCTGTGGAGTTGTTTATTTCATTATATGAATAATCAGTCACTTATTTAATTGGTCAGCAAATTAGTCTTCTACAACAGACATGGCAGCGAAAGTGTGTTCGTCGTCATAAGCAGGAAGAAATAATTTAATCTGTTGTGCAGGAGAAAGGATTGAAACATGAGCATTCTGCTATTACTTGTACCAGACTCGTTGCTTAAATAATGGAAGAAGTTGGAACTGTTAACCTTAGCAATATAAAAATTGCCGGTGCAGGTGCTCTCATATAGACTGATGTTCTATCGATGCTTCTGTCGAGTTAAGAAAATTAGGGTTGTCGGCTCGCATACACGTACGTTCACTCGATTCGAAATATAACGGACCTGTACGACCTTGCAGGATGTTACTACTGACTCTGGCTTCATTAGACGTAACTCTAATTCGTTTTATTCGAGAAACCTTATATCTTATTACTGTCTGTCAGTCTCGTAAATTTGTGCATACAGAAGAACAACTGTGGGATATGTCAAATACAAAAGCCTCGTTATATCTCTGGACTGTGAGAAAGACCACAGCGAACGAGGAATGCGTCGATTGTACTTGCTGAGTAAATTATTTTCTACAGACGGCCGTTATTGCCACTGTAAATCTTGACAAGTAGAACCACCTAACGGCTCTAAAGGCGAGATAAGACCATTCGCCTACACTTCCACACAAACATTTTCAGAACAAATATTTCCCTTTGGAATAAAGAAAAAGCTTTTGGTAGCACTGAAATCGGAGTGTCCATAAATTCCATATACTGTATATATTTCTTCTGAAAATAGAGAATTTATTTACCGGCATGTATAAGGTGTTCTCTCAAAATTAATAATAATAATAATAATAAAATTAATAATGTCCTATGGCGGTGATGGTTTACAATGTGTTAGTAACTTAGACACAAAGTGTATCTAAAACCAAAATTAAATTCTGACAGCTTCTAGCAGTATGGCGTTCCCCCAAAACCACACTTAATCTAAATCCGTACAGTAATTCCAGTCTTTATACATACGAGCAAACGTGACTTCACTTTGCACAAAAAAGCACTACGCCCAGGGTGACCCACAGGAACCTCACATGTTTTGAATGGGTAGTACTAAGTATGTAGTCCGAGGGGGC
>Ga0123352_10000861_pt1 | contig 38348 bp, 31 predicted proteins | sample TergutLab28metaG_FD_89700 | JGI IMG/M metagenome (GOLD analysis project Ga0123352, IMG submission 89700) | Labiotermes labralis P1 segment gut microbial communities from Petit-Saut dam, French Guiana - Lab288 P1 | ecosystem: Host-associated > Arthropoda: Insects > Digestive system > Gut ... | reverse complement strand
GGAATCCTTTTTTAGGTATCTCAAGCATGAAGAATTAAACCGCAGGGTATTTAATTCTTTGCTGGAGTTGAACTTATCCCTCTTTGAGTATGTAGAGGGATTCTACAATAAGCGCAGACCTCACTCTGCTAATATCCTTCTTTCTCCCGATGAAAAAGAGTCATTATTTCTTGACCATTAATTTTTTTTCTCTTTTCCGTGTCTACTTTATTGACCTTTGTCCAACCAAATATATAATCAAGAGATACATCAAAATAATCAGCGTATACAAGGAACACTGTATCGGGTATGAGTGCATTGTCATGCTCGTAACGATTCAAAGATGATTGTGATATGCCGAGTGTCTTTGCCATTTTTACCTGTGTAAAGCCTATATTTTTTCTTAGCTCGAGAAGTCTTGCCGCTGTTATTTGCATATTGTTTCCCTCCAGCAGTCCGTTTTCTACCCATATTATATCCTTATATGACATTGAAATCAACTCGAAATTTGAAATTCATAATTTTCGATTTAAGAAATTGCATTAAGGTTTCATCATCATCATTGAAACCAAATCGAACATATGTTAAGATTTAACTATGGACACTGTGGGTTGATCGTGTCTATAAAAATTACATGAATATTGGAGGTCAGCGTTTTGAGAGAGCGTTCGTACCACCCGCCGGACGAAGCTCTTGAGGCGTTGGCCCGATGCTTGCTCCCTACTATTCAATCTTATTTTGAGAGCGAAGAGGGTCAGCGTGAATTTGATCAGTGGAAAAAATCACGTCAAAGTATCGATCAGCGTTCTGACAAGAGCAGAACTGATTCCGGCGATGCCGCTTAGCGGTATTACGCAGAAGGGTCACCGACATGGTGACCTTTCACTTTTTATTTTCCTGCTGGTATGTGTTAAAACTTCATTGCTCCCTGCTGCTACATCAGTTTCATTATGCTATTGTAGATTAGGTTTGTGATTTGAAAAATAGCACAGTGCAATTTTTGATTATTGCACCTAATGCACCAATACGGTGCGTCAGCTTAACAAACGAAACAAAATAGCGGCCAACTGGCCGCATAGCCGTCGCCGCAACGCGGTGACGATCTGGGGGTCTGGGGGCGTGCCACCAGCGGGCAAGCTAGATTGACACCGCGGCGTTTTTCGCCGTGGAGTCAATCTAGCACTGCTCGCGACATGAACAGAATGCCCGGAAAGAGTCTAAAACTCTTGTGCATTTGTGTTGATGTCGCTCTTAAAATCGGAACTATACTCTGTTAGAGTGCTCTTGTTACAATTCAAGCAACTATCCTTTTGTCTGGATACAAACTCACTTATAGGATTATATACATCCTCATCAATGGCAAAATAATAATCAAACATCTACTGCAAAATAGAATCATAGGCATATTATGAATTACTAAATATATTATTTTTGAATTTGTCATTGACATTATTTCATAAAAAGCCTATAATATGTGACATGAAACTTTTAAATTATCTGTTTACTAGGAGGCGTGGGTTATAAAAAACATCAACGTGCAAAATGCGCTTAAACGAGAATTTTTGAAGTGTATATCAATCGGGATGGGAGATGATGCTAAAGAGGTTACGAGAAATCTTGTTACCCCTAATTGCCATCACTTCATAAAATGGGATTCATTCAATACTCGCATATCAAACACGGCAAACGATTTTGGGTGCGTTTGGGGCGTGAGTGAAGTCAGCAAAAAATTGTGGAGCATCATTTCTGTGTATCATAGAGACAGTCGTATGCTCTTTCATTTTATGAGGAAGAAGCGCCATCAAGCTTTATTGAAGGACTGGGCGAATGGTAAGAATAAATTTCACTATATATACGCATATATACAGATGTTAAATAGTGGTCTTGAAGCAATCCATGAGCAACTAACTATTTTTGATATCCACACAGATTCAGACGATATAGAGAAATGGCAATCAAAAACAGACTCTATGCTGGCTGATTTGGGGCTAACCAAAGATGATATAGGAATGGAGGCTATAATTCACTTTGATGAGAAAAATGGTGTCTTGAGCTCAGCAGGATGCGTCGTGTACAATGAAAATCAAGGTGTGGTCTTTGAGGAAAGCTGGACTGAGCTAATAATTCCAGTAGAGTCTTTGATTCAAGATAGCTCTGAAGAATACTCAAGCAACTCAAATCATCCAGATTATGGTTTGACCCTTGCTTCTGCTGCTCTGAAGCGAGCTGAAAATAAGCATTTTAATTCAGAGGATGTTAAAGACGATGAACTGATCAAAGACAATAATATGAACGCTTAAATTTAACACTCGGAGGCGAAGAAATGAGACAAGGGGCATTTAATGGAAGCAGATTAGAAAAAGCCCGTTTATATAATGGTTACACAATAAAAGAACTAGCGGAAAAAATAGAATGCAGTAGGCAGACGATTTCAGGCTACGAAAACGGAAAAGAAAGTAATCCTGACTTCAACATCATAAATAAGTTATCAGAGCTCCTTGATTTTCCTGTTCAATTTTTCTATGAACATAGCCTTGACTACAAAATTGGTTCGACATATTTTAGGGCACAGTTAACAACAAAGGGACGATATAGAAAACAACAGGTAGAAAAAATGGCTCTGATGTCTGCTGTCTACTCTTTTATAGGCAAGTATATTAATTTCCCCAAATTCGAACCACTACACTTCGACACAGCCGAAACACCTGAGGAACTAGCTATGGCATTACGTTCACATTGGGGACTTGGTGAAAAACCTATAGACAATATTGTATTTATGGCAGAAAGCAAAGGCATAGTCGTAACCAAATTTGTTTCAGAGTCAAGCACGATAGATGCTTGTAGCCAAATGGTAAACGTAGGTGATGATTGTGTATTTCTCATAGGATATTCTGACAACAAGCAATCTGCAGCGAGGATACATTTCGACATAGCACATGAGCTAGGGCATATTCTTATGCATGAATTTTGTGAAGATGTAGACGCTTTAACCAAAGATGAGTTTCGAGAGAGGGAAACTGAGGCACACGCATTTGCGGCAGCTTTTCTATTGCCTAAAAACAGCTTTTATCGTGATATTGTGAATTTACCTTTTACTATACCGCATTATACACAGCTTAAAAGAAAGTGGAAAACCTCTATAGCTGCTATGGCCAGGAGAGCTCATGGTCTTGGTGTTGTTTCATATGATGAATACCAAAACATGATGCGTACTCTGCAAAGGAGAGGTCTGAGAAAAGATGAGCCGTTAGATGATGAATTAACAACATCATCGCCTAAACTATTGCGAAGTGCTATTCAAATGCTTCTAAATGAAAATGTATTTACAGCCAGAGAATTTATAGATGAGATGTCCTATAGTCACAATTTAACCCTCACACCAAATAAGATTGAAGAGCTGTTGAATTTACCCAAAGGTACTCTGCATTTTGAACCACTAAGCCATAAACTCAGACTTCTAAAGTAATCAACCGAGTCCAGGTAGATGCCCATCGGCGACTTGGGCTCGGTTTTTTTTGCAGAATTGGACACTAAGCTCAATGAAAAACGACTTGGGCTATAAGCCACAAGCCGTTCTAACGACAGTATATCATTTTAAAACTACCGTCACATAGCCAAACGCATCCCCAACAAGTTTAACATCGCTGCGGATGGTTCGACTACGTCCATTAGTAAGTGGAGACGAGGGGAGTCGAACCCCTGACCTCTTGAATGCCATTCAAGCGCGCTCCCAACTGCGCCACGCCCCCGTGTAGCAAGTACACTTCTAAAAAATAAGAATTGCTAACCACAAATAATAATATAGCATATTCAGTGGGTATGCGCAAGGGGTTCTAGGTTTTATTTTAAATGGCACGCCAATACTTCTTGATTTTCTTCTTACATATGCTTGTAATTTAAACTACGTCTTTTGGTGGTTCTTCAACTGTGGTCGCAGATGTGCTTAGGCTACCTGATGTCGCGCTTTTTAATACGCTTATCAAGTCAACACCTGTTAGGGCTTCTACAGTTTCAGGCAGTTGGGCTATGATGTCGGTTACATAACCAGCAACTTTTGATGCACCACCAGCTTTACTGTTATTACCGCCTTGGTCAATAACCACGATTTTTTCTGTACGTGATAACGGATCAGCAACATTTTTAGCAATTTCAGGCAAACGCTCAATGAGCATTTGGATAACCGCCGCATCATTGTACTGTTTAAAGGCTTCGGCTTTTTTCATCATAGCTTCCGCCTCCGCAAGACCTTTTGCTTGGATGGCTTCCGCTTCCGCTTGACCTTGTGCGCGAATCGCTTCTGCACGGGCAGAACCTTCTAATTTAACTGCTTCGGCTTCGGCTTGTGCTTTTGCCACTTGCTCAAACTTGCGACCTTCCGCTTGACGCTCTTGACGATATCTTTCTGCGTCAGCTTGTTTGTTCACAGTTGCCTCAAGCTCTTTTTCCTTGCGCAAAGCTTCTTGAGCAGCTAGTTCGGTTTCGCGTTGACGGCGCAAAAGTTCTACTTGAAGCTCAGTTTCGGTTACTTCTTTTTTAACTTTGTTTTCTTCAATTTGATAGGCGTTGTCAGCGACCGCTTTTGCAGACTCTTGCTCTTTACGATAGGCTTGCACTTTCAACTCTTTTTCCTTTGTAGCTTCTGCCACTTGGGTTTCTGCTAAAAGGCGGGCCTCGGCACCTAGGCGAGTGGCTTCGGCTGTCTTTACAACGGTTTCACGTTCTGCGTCGGCTTCAGCGATTTGCGCGTCACGTTTGACTTCTGAAATACGCTTGCGGCCTAAAGCTACGAGATATCCATTGGTGTCATCTATAGACATTACGGTAAAGGCTTTAATTTCAAGCCCCATTTCTGCCAGTGAAATAGCAGCGTTTTCTTGAACTTCGCTGGAAAATTTATCTTTATCTTGATAAATCTCTTCAACTGTCATTTTTGCAATGATTTCACGAAGTTTACCAACCAAAACATAACTGGATTGTGTGGCAATTTCTGCTGCGGTTTTGTCTGTCGCACCACGGAAGAATTGCTCAACGGCAGAATAAATAGATTCTTTGTCTGATTTAACTTTTACAACGGCTACACTTTTTACAGTAACAGGTACACCTTGACTGGAAATTGCATTGTCGATATCCAGCGGTATCTTAATGTTTTCAAGAGAAATAACGTCATAACGCTCCAGCACCGGAAGGACAAGCCCACCACCACCGGAGATTATCCGCTTTCTAAGCCCTGTGACGACTGCCGCCTTGTTTTGAGGGACACGCTTCCACAGTGTGATAATCAGCAAAAAGCCGAAAAATATTGCGGCGATAATGCCCACAATCACACCTAAGTCACCTACATTATTCATTTAACATCCTCCTTTTAAACCCCATCTGCCGCTTTGCGTACAAAATAGGTGTTTTTTTCTATATAGATTATCTCTACATATTCACCAAGTTTAATTTGGTTGCCATCCTCACTTTTTGCAGGGCTTGTTACTGTTGAACCGCTTATTGTATAACGAATTTTACCAAATCCGCCTTGGGGAATGGGTGACACAACTTCCGCTGAAACCCCAATGGTTGCCTGTTTATCAAAAGCAGATGTATTTTGCGCACGATGCAGGGGAATGACAACGAAGCGGTTAATTAATGCCGCAACAATCAAGCCACCAGCTACGCTCGCAAACATAACCAAACTTGCACTATAGAAAATGCCCATACGCGGAGTCAAAAGCAACCCCAAGCCCCCTGTTACGGTTAAAAAAACTGCAATAAGTGTAGGACGTAAAAATGAAAAACTCACACCCTCAATATTTGAAAGATTGCCAAAGACAAAAGAAATGACAACAAAGCCAAGTCCTACGCCAAAAAGAATGAAATAAGGATTCATAATACCCCTCCTTCTATTTATTACAGTATACGTCAAAGATAACATAAATGTTTGAAAAAATCTATGGTAAATGTACATCATTTATACTAAGTATGATAGAATATTTTTGCATCACAAATTGGTACGCTAGGAGAATAAAATTGAGGGATAAATTTCAAGCCATTGCCACACAACATGAGACAATTTTAGAAAAAGACAATAAGATTTTTAACATCGTTGGATATATAAGAATTTTTGCTTTAGTTATGATTATTTTACTGGGAATCTTTATGTTTTCCATGAGTTTTCCGCTGGCGGTGGTCATCGCACTTATTATAGCTATTGTGGCATTTGCCGTATTGTGGATTTTCCATAGTAAATTGCACAACAAAATACATTTCCATCAAGGCATTGTAACAGTATGTACACGCCAACTTGCCAGAATTTCTGGTGAATGGGTGAATTTTAAAAACACAGGTGCAGAGCTTGCAGATACTTCACATCCCTATGCCCGTGATTTGGATATTGTGGGTGCAAAGTCACTGTTTCAATTTATCAACACTACGCACACATGGCATGGACGCAAAGCCTTTGCAAAAGATTTACTAGCACCATCTTATAGCACGGCAGAAATAGAAAAACGCCAAACCGCAGTAGAAGAACTAAGTCAAGCAATAGAATTTACAAGCGAAATGCAGTACTATCTATCACAAGTTGGCACAAATGCCCATGACGAAACACTGATTGAAAGCCTTTCTAAATCGGTACAATTTATCCAAGGGTTTCCCAAACGCCTCCTTACTTATATGCCAGTGTTGACCATATTGCTACTGGCAGCGGGTATAGTTTTTCAAATTTCTCCATTGTGGTTGGCGGGGGCGGCTTTGGTTGCAGTCCAAATGTTAACATGGGGTGTAAGATGGCATAAAACGGCAGCATACCTGGGGCTTATGGGTAATTTGCCATACAAGTTAGGCAAGTATGCGGCGGCTATAAACGCTATAAATTCTGCCGATTTTAAATGTGAAAAACTCAAAAACATACAGACACAACTCACCGAAGCGTCCGAAGCTGTAAATGAGCTTGAAAAAATTGCAGGTAAAATTGACGTGCGTCACAATGTATTGATTTACTTCGCGGTCAATGCACTACTCTTATGGGATTTTCATTGTGCATTTATGCTGGAAAATTGGAAACGCAAATATGCCGCCGATGCACATAAATGGTTTGATGCCATTGCAGAATTTGAAAGCCTGCAAAGCTTCTCAAATCTGCCTAATATATGTACAAATATGTGTTTACCTCAAATGGCTCAAAAGGAGAAAATCATCAATGCTGAAAACCTTGGACATCCCCTACTTCCAAATGAAAGCCGCATAACAAATAACGTGAAGTTCGACAACGATATTTTCATCATTAGCGGTTCAAATATGTCTGGCAAGACTACTTTCATGCGGACGGTAGGTATCAATTTAATTTTGGCACGTGCTGGCAGTTTTGTATGTGCCGGCACAATGGCTTGCACCCCCTTTGATATTATGACCTCCATGAGAATCTCAGACGACTTAAATGAGGGCATATCCACTTTCTATGCAGAACTTAAACGGATAAAAGCCATAATAGACGCAGTACGTGGCAACGCCAACATGTTTTTTCTCATAGATGAAATTTTTAAAGGAACAAACTCTGTAGATAGGCTTGCCGGTGCAGAAGCAGTCATTTCACAGCTGGAAGCCCTAAATGCTGTCGGCATGATTTCCACCCATGACCTAGAACTCTGTAATCTTGCCTCAAAGGTTACAAGAATCAAAAATTTTAGCTTCAGCGAGCATTATCAAAACAACAACATTCACTTTAGCTACAAAATAAAACAAGGACAATCTCAAACCACCAATGCAAAATTCCTTATGCAAATGGTTGGGATTACATCTGTTTAGTTCGCACAATTTTTCTAAGAAAAAATTATATTACTATGGCAATTTTTTTACAATGTGGTATTATATTTATACAAGCATTTCACAAAATATAGGAGGTTTTTTATGAAGACTTATCCAGCAGAGCCATTTCGTATTAAAATGGTGGAGATGCCAAACATCCTCACCAAAGAAGAACGCATCGAGGCAATTAAAACAGCAGGGTATAACACATTCCAGCTAAAAAGCGAAGACTGCTACATCGACCTACTTACCGACAGCGGAACCAATGCCATGAGTGACCGCCAATGGGCAGGACTTATGATGGGTGATGAAGCCTATGCAGGCTCTCGCAACTGGGCGCATTTAGAAGCCACTGTAAAAGAATACTATGGTTACAAATATGTAGTGCCTACCCACCAAGGGCGCGGCGCAGAAAATATTTTGTCACAAATCATGTGCAAACCAGGCTGTTATGTGCCAGGAAATATGTATTTTACAACCACACGTTTCCACCAAGAAGCCAATGGTGCAACTTTCCGGGATGTTATCATCGATGAAGCCCATGATTCTGAAATTGACCTTCCGTTTAAGGGCAATGTTGACCTAAAGAAAATGCAAGCACTCATTGATGAAGTAGGCGCGGAAAACATCCCTTATCTATGCCTTGCCATCACCGTAAACCTTGCTGGCGGACAACCGGTATCCATGGCAAACATGCGCGAAACATACGCCCTTTGCCAAAAACACGGCATTAAAGTTTTTTATGACTGCACACGTTGCGTAGAAAATGCTTACTTTATTAAAATACGTGAAGAAGGCTATGCAGACAAAACCATTAAAGAAATCGTGCTAGAAATGTTTAGCTATTCTGACGGCGCAACCATGAGCGGTAAAAAAGATGGGCTTGTAAACATTGGCGGTTTCCTTGCTATGAATGATGAGGACATGTATATCAAGGCACGTGAACTTGTTGTTGTATATGAAGGAATGCCATCCTATGGCGGTATGACAGGACGCGACATGGAAGCGTTTGCAATTGGTATCAAGGAAGCTTGCCGTTTTGAATATATCCAACACCGTGTAGAGCAATGTGCCTATCTTGGTGACAAACTTGAAGCCGCAGGTGTACCCATTGTACGCCCAGTTGGCGGACATGGTGTATTCCTTGACGCACGCAAATTCCTTCCCCATTTAACACAAGAGCAACTGCCAGCCCAAACCCTTGCTGCACATCTTTATATTGAAAGTGGTGTGCGCTCTATGGAGCGGGGCATGGTATCTGCCGGACGGGATAAAATTACAGGGGAAAACCACAAGCCAAAACTTGAAACCGTCCGCCTAACTATTCCAAGACGTGTATACACCTATGCACACATGGATATCACCGCAGACGCAATCATTAACCTTTATAAAAACAGAGACAGCATTCGCGGGCTAAAATTTGTCTACGAGCCACCCATGCTAAGATTCTTTAACGCAAGATTTGATTATTGCTAAAACGAATACACTCGTATGGCTATTTCGTTAATAAAATAACGGAATAGCCATTTTTTATGCACTAACATATTGAAAGTAATAACGCTATCGAAGGCGATATGAAGGGAAATCCCCCCTTTTTTAAGGAAAGACTTATCAACGTACTTATCATCGAAATTAGCCCGTTTTTCAGCAGTTTCGTTCAAAGGAGTTTAACAGATTTTTTTCAGAAGATTCAATATGACTAGATTATCCATATAATCCACATGAATTGTCTATGTTAAAAATACTATCAAACTGCTATAAATTAAGCTATACCGCTTTTGATGGCGAGAAAAAAATCAAGGAGATGCAAAATGTCAATTAAAATAAGTATTATTGGTGCTGGCAGCTCGGTTTTTTCACTAAATATGATAAGAGACTTGTGTACTACAAAAAATCTTAGTGGTTGCACTGTTCACTTTATGGATATTGATGAAGGAAGATTAGATGCGTCATATACATTATGCAAACGGTATGCAGATGAATGTGAACTTAAACTTGAACTCCTCAAAACAACGAACAGGGAAGAATGTCTTACAAATGCAGATTTTGTTATAAATACAGCACTACATGTAGGTTATGACAAGTGGATTGAAGGCTGGGAAATTGCAAAAAAACATGGATATTCCTATGGGGGAAGCCTTCATATTATGCATGACGAAGGATTTTGGATAAATTTTTATCAACTTAAACTAATAGAGGATGTGTATTTAGACATACAACGTATCTGCCCAAATGCTTGGTATCTTTTAGTATCAAACCCCGTTTCAGCAGGAGTAACTTATATGAAGCGTAAGTACCCAAAAGCAAAAATTATAGGTCTGTGCCATGGCGTAGGAGGCGTTCACCATATTTCCAATGTCCTTGGTTTAAATCCCAAAGATGTTCAATTTGAAGTAAGCGGCGTTAACCATTTTATTTGGTTAACTCATTTTACTCACAAAGGTCAAAATGCCTTTCCTTTATTAGACCGCTGGATTAAAGAAAAATCAGAAGAATATTTTAAAACATGTCGCATATCCGATGCAGTAGGGCCGAAGGCCGTTGATTTATATAAAAAATTTGGAGTGTTTCCAATTGGCGATACAGGTAATCCAGGCGGTGGCGCATGGGCATGGTGGTATCACACTAATGCCGATACTGAAAAAAAATGGAATGAAGGCCCTGATTGGTGGTTTAAAGAAATATATTTTAATGCAAACAAAGTACTTGTAGATAGTATTCATTCTGCAGCATATGACATAGAAACGCCTGTTACAGATGTATTTCCACCTGGAAACACAGGGGAGCCAATGATAAAGGTCATTGAGTCAATAGCCTTTGATATTCCACGAATGATTGTAACAAATATTATAAATGATGGCGAATATGTTGCTGGAGTACCAAAGGATTTTCAAGTAGAGCTAAATACTTGGGTTGATGCCCAAGGGGTACGCGGTGTTAAGCAAAAGCCATTGCCACTAGCAGTACAAGCATACATGCAAAGTGACCGAATTGCCATGATTAACATGGAGCTTTCTGCCTATGAACACGGCGATTTTAATGGACTGTTAAGCCTTATTATGATGGATCCATGGACAAAAACAGAGCAACAGGCACGTGACTTAATAAATGATATTTTTAACATGGACGGAATGGAAACTTTAAAAAATCACTTCTCTGGAGGTAGATAAATAAATGACCAAAACAAAAAAGCCAAAAATTGGGTTACTTGGGCTTATAACCGACGGATATGAGTCGGTATTCCCAGGAATTTTAGTAAGACAAAAAAAGTATGGCAAAGAAATTGCAAAGAGTTTAGCAGAATATGTAGATATCACATTTGACGATATTGCTACTAATCGCAACAAAATAGAAGAGATTGTTGGAAACTATAATCACATGGGACTCGATGGAATACTGATTGTACTTTTAGCATACTCCCAAGGCGCATGGCTTGTCAGAGCTATGGAAAAGAATAATCTACCACTAGCTGTTGCCGTTATCCAGCCAGATGATGTTGCAGAAATCAATTTTGAAGAGTTAGACTTAACAGTAAACCAAGGGATACATGGTGCCCAAGATAATTGCAATGTATTAATGCGCTTAGGTATACCATTTCAAGTTTTTGCAGGTAGCCGCCATAGCGAGGAGTTCAAGTGTTTTGTAAGTAACTTTGGACATGCTGCACAAGGATTAAACCTATTAAAAAACATGAAAGTTGGTGTACTTGGCAGGATGCAGGGCATGGGAGACATACTTACAGATGAAATGGCTTTATTTAAAAAGCTTGGGGTAGAAATTTGTCACGATAGCCTTGGTGTTATAAATCGCTTTATTAAAGCACTTGACCCAAGCGACATTGAAGCTGAGGTTAAAGAAGATGCTATCCGTTTTAATATAGACCCTAACTTATCAACTAAAAGCCATCAAATTGCAGTAGGTCAGTATCTAGGATTTAGGGAATATTTACTAGCAAATAATTACCAGGCATTTACCGCTCACTTTGATATGTTTGGCCAAGACGGTCGGTTTCGCCAGTTACCACTATATGCAGCATCACGCTTAATGGCAGATGGGTATGGTTACGCTGCCGAAGGTGATGTAACATGTGCGGCACTATTGCGTTTAGGTCATTTCATTAGTCAAAGACCTGCTAATTTCACTGAAATGTATATGATAGATAAAAAAAGTGATTCTATATTATTTTGCCATGCAGGTGAAGGGAACTATAGCGCAGGTGTAGATGAGTCTAAACCAAACTTGATTGACCGCTACTTAGGAGAAGGTGGTCTTGAAAACCCTCCAACAATATTGTTTCAACAAAAACCAGGGCCTGCAACATTGGTTAGTTTAGTTTCTCTATCTGGCACTTTTCGATTAATTGTGGCAAAAGGTAAAGTGATAGACCGCTACGATTTAAAAGGTTGCGAAATGCCATATTTATTTTTCCGCCCAGACAGTGGTACCAGTCACTGCGTAGAGCAGTGGCTAAAACAAGGCGGGACTCATCATGAAGTACTGTGTTCTGGAGATGTTGCATCTAGGTTTAAAATGCTATGTGAAATGACAGAAATTGAATATGTTGAAGTTTAGGAGTGGGATTAATGGTTTATAATCATAGCTTTGAAATAGTTTCTGACAATCGACCTACTTTTACAGATGTAACAGCGCAGGTTGAAAAATTTGTAAATGAATTAAATATAGACAATGCATTAGTTACAGTTTACTCACAACATACAACATGCAGTTTGCTGATTCAGGAACAATCTGATGATGTTGATTATTATGGCGAGCAATTTCTACTTCAAGATATGGTAAATGGCATGTCCAAAATTTTCCCTACATGTACAACCCATGGGGCATATCTACACCCAGGGCCAAAACATATTGACATTGCAAAAAGAGAACGTAATGAAGATGCTTGGTGGAGCTATAACACAGATGCACATTTGCGATCTGTACTTCTTGGACGCTCGGTTTGCATCCCTGTTGAAAAGAGCCAATTAATTTTGGGGGAATTTGGGGTAATTTATTTCGCTGATTTTGATCAGGTTAGGGCACGCACAAGAACTGTACGTGTATCTGTGGTAGTGTAGGAGGTATGATTAAGCTATGTTTCTAACATTAGATGTAGGAACAACCAGCGTTAAAGTTTGTGTGCTAAACAAAGCGTTTAAAGTGCTGGCTAAGACTGGGATTGAATATGTACTAGAAACATCGAACAATAAAGCAGAACTAAGCCCCCAAATTTATTGGGATAGTATAGCACAAGGTATAAATCAAGTAGGGCTAAATTGCAACTTAAAAGATGTTAAAGGAATTAGTATTACAACCCAAGGGGAAACGCTAATTCCTGTAGATATAAATGGAGCTGCACTTCACAATGCTATTGTATGGTTGGATACCCGGGCAATAAAGGAAGCCGAATCAATAAATAAAGTCGTAGACCAAAAATATTTTTTTAGTAAAACTGGCATTCCTGAATGTAATGGATTATGCCCTATAAGTAAACTGCTGTGGTTTAAAAATAATGAAGCAGATATCTATAACCAGGCAAAATATTTTTTACTTCTGGAAGATTTTATAATTTGGAAGTTAACAGGCAAATTTGTAACAGAAAAATCTCTTCTTAGCACCACAGGGTATTTTGACTTAACAGCAGACGATTTGTGGGTAGAAATATTTGATTTACTTGAACTGGATGTTAATAAAATACCAACGGTCATGGGTTGTGCAGAAGTAGTTGGTGAAATTTTGCCAGGTGTGGCAAATGACCTTGGGCTAAACCAAGGTATTAAAATTGTAACAGGTGCAATGGATCAGGTTTGCGGTGCTATTGGTGCAGGTAATTTTAATAGTAACATTATTACCGAAACTACAGGTACAGCCTTATGTATTGGTACAACTAGAAAATCAGAAGCAATAGATACGACTACTTTTATCCCTGTATATCGGCACTTTAATAAGGATTTACAGCTATTGCTGCCAGTTTGTATGACCGCAGGAATGGCACTAAAGTGGTTTAAGGATATATTTTGTAAAGAAGAAGATGCAGCTGCAATTAAAGATGGCGTTTCTGTTTACGAAAAGTTAAGTAATCTTGCAAAACGCTCGCCTCCCCTTGCAAATGGATTAACCATACTGCCCTATTTTTCTGGCACAATACAGCCAATTTTTGCCCCAGATTGTAAGGCAACCTTTAGTGGTATTGGCCTCCACACTACAAAATCCGACTTTGTACGCGGAATAATGGAGGGCGTAGGATACATGTTAAAAGAAAATATTATCCTACTAAAAGCGACCGATACACAAATTGTTTCCATGGGTGGCGGTGCAAACAGTCCTATATGGAATCAGATTAAGGCAGACATTTTAAATACAGATGTAATAGTGCCATCAGAAAGTGAAACTACATCTATTGGTGTGGCAATGCTATGTGCATTAGGTCTGTCTGTATATAAAACATTAGAAGAGGCACATAACTTAATTAAGCAAGAAACAACAAAATACTCCCCGAATAAACAAAATGTATCAGTTTACTGCCAAGGTTTTAACCGTTATAAAGCTTTATCAAAAATGGCAACGGGGGATTGTAATGGTTCATAAAAAATTGCGGACTCCGTTTTTTGAAATAGGTGCAAAAAATTTTATGTACGGCAATAAATTGCTTGAAGTTGCAAAAGCCGCCGATGCCTGCGCAATAGATAATAACATTGATGTAATATTTATTGCACCCTATACAGATATTCGTATGATTGCACGTTCAACTAAACGTTTACTTGTATTTGCGCCTTATATGGATACTTTGCGTCCAGGTCGTGGACTTGCAGATGTTTTGCCAGAAGCAATAAAAGATGCTGGTGCTAGTGGTGTAATGTTAAACCATAGCGAACGTCAAATTTCACTACCTGTTTTACAACAAACTATTGAGAGAGCAAAGGAACTAGACCTTATAACTTTAGTGTGCGCAGGCAGTATTGCCGAGGCTAGAGCAGTTGCATGTTTAAGCCCCGACATAATCAACCCAGAGGAAACTAACTTAATTGGCAGTGGAATAGTTAGTGACAGCGATTTTGTTAGCAAATCCACTAAGGCAATAAAAGAAATCAACAGCAATATTCTTGTGGAACATGCTGCCGGCATAACAAAGAGTAGCCAAGTACGAAAGCTTATTTTGGCAGGTGCTGACGGTGTAGGTTCTGCATCTGGAATTTTTTTAGCAGATGACCCTATTAAAAATGTTAAGGCCTTCATATCGGCATGTAAAGGAGGATGATATGAAAATAGTAAATGAAGTGATAACTGTAACCTCTGTTGGATATCGCCCAACATTTCATCTGTTAACAGATGAGATAGAAGGCATTATACGTGGCCACAATATAAAAGAGGGACTCTGTACAATATATACCAGCCACACTACGTGTTCCGTCATTACTCAAGAAAAATCCTTTGATAAAACATATACGGATTTAGAGTATTTACAACAGGATTTCATTGAAATATTTGATGCAATTATCCCTGTATGTAAAAGAGAAGGTCAATACTTACACCCTGGTCCACTACTGACAGAGTTTTCTGCCCAACATGGAGAGGAGAAGCCCCAAACTTTAAATACCGATGCTCATTTACGGTCGGCATTAATTGGGCGAAGCGAAAGCATGGGAATTGTAGAAGGGAAACTTGACCGTGGCATGTTTGGACATATATATTTTATAGATTTTGACCAAACCTGCACAAGAGAGCGAAAAATTAAAATACAAATAATAGGACAATAGGAGGTCTTCGTATGAAAAAAATATTTTGTATATTGCTAATAGCTATGGGTATGTTAGTTTTTGCCGCATGTAGTAACGATGGTTCTGGACAAGGACAAACGCCATCATCAGGCGATAGGCAACAAGTTGAGCTACAAGTTTTAATCGGTCAACCACGATTTAGAGAGCAATACGAGCATATTTTTGATTTATTTATAGAAAAGGTTGCAGCAGAAGGCATTGATCTTACTATAAGCTTAGAAATGCCTGCAGATAATGCGAGTGCAATATTGCAAACAAGAATGGCTACAAATAATAGCCCTGATATTTTTAATTTTCATGCGTTAGTTTATGGGCCAACTTATTTCCGGGCTGGCTGGCTTGCAGATTTATCCGGGCAATCTTTTATAGATAGTTTATTCCCAACAGCAAGAGACGCAGTTACAGTTGAAGGAAATATCATAGGATTACCATTAGAGTCTGTTGAGTGGGGATATTTACTTAACTATGATATTTTTCAAGAATTAAATTTAGCAATACCAAATACTATTAGCGAAATGAGAAATGTAATTGCTGTACTTGAAGCAAATGACATCGTTCCATTTCAGCTGGCATATGGAGATGCCTGGGTTGGTGGTTTAAATCTACCACTTGCAGGTGGTGCATTAATAAACACCATCGCCCCAAATTTTATTGAAGACATGAATGCTGGCGTTGGTTCTTTTGCACAACTTGAGGCAATGTTTGATATTATCGACTTAGCAGATGCCCATGGTTCGCCACGCCCATTTGAAACAGGTGCAGACCAAGCCGCCGCTGACTTTGCAAATGGTGGCGCAGCAATGCATATTCAAGGGCCTTGGATGGCAGATGCAATTTTATCAGTAAATCCAGACTTTAACTTACTTGTTGCACCGCTTCCTGTTACAGATGACATTGCGGCTACAATGATTAATGTAAGCTATTCTACTGCCCTTGGTGTTTCAAGCTTTAGTGAACATCAAGAACTTGCTGCAAGACTCGTAAACTTCTTTTTAGACCCAGCCCATACAAATGATTTCTTCCAAAGTTTTGGTTTTGATGCTGTATCATACCTTCATAATTTTGACTCTCATCCATGGCAAACCCTTGCGTCAGAACTCGTTGAGCAAGGCAGAGCATACCTTGACCCAGATATACCAGGGCCTGTAAAAGTAGAATTTGACGTAGCAATTTCTAGCTATGTTGCAGGCACAATGACTAGGGCAGAAGTTATTCAAGTCCTTGATGAAACATGGGCAACTTATTTGCAATACCGTTAGGAAGCAAATTGAAATTAGAGTGACGCATAGGGGGCTGTATCAAAATTGGAAACCCAATTGAGATACAGCCCAATCAAAAGGGACAGCGTCCCTACTTAAATGGAGGTACGCATGAGTTATTCAGAAAAAAAACGCAGCTTAAAGAATCTTAAATACTTATTGCTCTTTACATTTCCAGCTTTGGCATTTTATTTTGTATTCTTGTTTATACCTATTACAAGTGCCATTTATTATAGTTTTACAGATTGGTCTCCTGTTAGACCAGATTACTCCTTTGTTGGGCTTAATAATTACATTGAAATATTTACAAGAGATAGACATTTTACAAATGCACTAAGGCTAACAATGCGCTTTACTATTTTTATTTTTGTTTTGCAAAATATAATTGCATTGGGTCTTGCATTGCTTGTTGAAACACGCACAAAATCTAAATCATTCTTTAGAACAATATTTTTCTTGCCCAATATGTTTAGTTTAATTATTAGCTCTTTAATGTTTCGCTTCATATATACCAGGGTTTTTGTTGAAGTTTCCGAATTGCCGTTTTTAGGTTTTTTTGACCAATCATGGCTAGGCGACCCACAGGTAGCATTTTGGTCTATCCTTATTGTAAGTTTGTGGAATGGTGCTGGGTATATGATGATTATTTACATGGCAGCACTACAAAGTGTCCCTGCAAGCATAACAGAGGCAGCTAAAATTGATGGAGCAAATGGATTTAGACGCTTAACAAAAATTACTCTACCCATGATTATGCACGCTATAACGATTTGCTCATTTTTAACATTAATTAGAGGATTTCAAATTTTTGATGTGGTTTTTCGTTTAACAGGTGGTGGACCAGGCCGTGCAACACAGGTTGTAGCACTAAATATATTTGAAGAAGCCTTTCAGCAGCCCCTTCGTTATGGTTATGCAAATGCCAAAGCTATGATATTTTTTGCAGTGATACTTCTTATTACCCTTATCCAAACTGGAGTAATGAAAAAAATGGAAATAGAGTCGTAGTAAAGGAGCTATGTAACTCATGAAATCAAAAAATATGATTAATGTGTGTTGTTTGTTTTTTTTAGCTATATTCGGATTCATTGCATTCTTCCCAATTTATATGGCGGTACTCAACTCATTTAAAACTCAGGGAGAAATGTTTACATCTGTCCTTGCCTTACCCAATGAATGGACACTTCAAAATTACGTTGACACAATACAAAGGATGGATATTTTTCGCAACATATGGAATACTGTAATTGTAACTTTGGTAGGACAAACTGGTATTGTTATATGTGCGTCTTTAGCTGGCTGGCGTTTATCAAGAACCTCTGGCAAACTAAGCAGTTTTATTTTTATATTATTTTTATCATCTATGCTTATTCCATTTAATGCAATAATGGTTACGCTTGCACAGGTTGCATCCACTTTAAACTTGGCAGATAGCTTAATTGGTTTAGGCCTTATTTACACTGGATTGGGTACAAGCATGGCACTTTTTCTGTACCATGGTTTTGTAAAAACAGTACCTAGGGAACTAGAAGAATCCGCAAGAATTGATGGTTGCGGAGAATTTCAAATCTTTTTTAAAATTGTATTTCCACTACTTAAACCAATTACAGCAACAATACTCATTTTAAATAGCTTATGGATATGGAATGATTTTTTGCTACCAATGATTATGCTATCTAATGTTAATAACCAAACTTTAATTTTGGCAATTAATCGTTTTTTCGGAGAGTTTACAACAGACTGGCCAAGGGTTTTGTCTGGCTTAATAATGACATCTATACCTGTTGTAATTTTTTATGTACTGTTTCAAAAAAATATTGTAGCAGGTATTGCAGAAGGAGCGATTAAATAAAATGTGGATTAGTTTAGAAAAAGACGTAAAACTTAGCCCATCACTGCCAAGTGATAAGATGCATCTCAATTCTTTTTACTTGAAAGAGCTTAAAACAGATAATTTACTATTGCCATACAGAGAAGAGGCAGGACTTGCCGGGTTATTAAACTATAGACTCAAAGATGTGCATGGTGGCTGGGATTCGCCTTTAAGCCAAATTCGTGGAACATTTACGGGACACTGGCTAAGTGCCGTCGCCCATATTTATGCCCAAACAGGTGATAAAGAACTAAAAGTCCGTGGAGATTTTGTTGTTTCGGAAATAAAACGCTGCCAAGAAGCAAATGGCGGCAGATGGTTATTTCCAATTCCAGAAAAGTATTTGTTGCGCCTTAAAGAAGGCGGACGCTTTTGGGCTTCATTTTATGTTTGCCACAAGGTTATTATGGGCTTGGTTGATATGCATTTGTATGCACAAAATTCAAATGTTTTGCCAATGCTTTCACAGGTGGCAGACTGGTTTGTAGAATATAGCCAAGATATATCTCGAGAACAAATGAACAAAATTATGGATGTTGAAGAGACTGGTGGAATTGTAGAGATATGGGCAACCCTTTATAGCCTAACTAAAGACGAACGCTATAAAACATTGATGATTAGATTTCAGCGTCCAACTTTTATGGAGGGTTTGCTACAAAAAAAAGATGTAACAACAAATATGCACGCCAATATACAAATACCTGAAGTCCATGGCATGGCAAAATGTTATGAAGTAACTGGCGAGATTAAATATCGTGAAGCAGTTGAAGAATTTTGGCGGCAAACAGTAACAGAGCGTGGAGCATTTGCCACTGGCAGTCAAACTTGCGGGGAAGTATGGACTCCACCTGGCCGTCAGATATCACGACTGGGGGAAACCAACCAGGAGCATTGTGTTGTTTACAATATGATTAGACTTGCAGATTATTTGTACCGCTGGACAGGTGATGCTATTTATGCCGACTATATTGAAAGAAATATTTATAATGGTATTTTTGCACAGGGCTTCTGGCAAGGAAGAGCCCAAGATAGTTTGTGTGAATATGAGGCAGAAACAGGCTTAGTTTCCTATTACCTACCGCTATCCGCTGGGTCACACAAGAAATGGGGTAGCAAGACCCAAGATTTTTGGTGCTGTCATTGTACTCTGGTACAGGCAAATTCAATTTATAATAAATTTTATTTGCATCAAAAAAACAATGAACTAAGAATTGGTCAATACTTCCCATTTACTGCAAAAACAGAAATTAACAATATTTCTGTAAATATTAGCCTTGAAGTTTTAAGTGGTGGCGGTAATATGATTAAAATTAACGACTATACAGCAAGTGAAAAACCACAAAGTCTATCTGTAAAAGTTATATTAAATTGCGAAAATTCAGTTAATGCAACGGTTGGCTTTCGTATTCCTTGGTGGGCAAAAGGTGATGTGACCTATGAGACTAATTGTAAAGTTAAAGCAGAAAATAACAATGGATTTTTAATGCTAACAGGGGACTTTAGCCAAACGGAAATTACTGTGCATATTCCTCGCGGAATTACACTTTGGCCACTGGCAGATGCTACAAATTACAATGCATTTCTTGATGGGCCTGTATTGCTGGCTGGCATCGTTAATGAAGAAAGACAATTGGTTTCAACATCAGACCAGCCATTACTTGTGCCACATGAAGAAAAAAAATGGCATGATTGGAGCAATCAGTATAAAACAATAGGTCAGCCCATTAATTTTGTGTTTAAACCTATTTATGACATTGGGTTTGATAAATACACGGTTTATTTTCCAATGACCGAAAAGAGCAATAGGTAGATATGCGATTTAGAAGTAAAATAATTATGACATATACTATGTTTTTTGTTATGGTAACTTTCCTATTTGTTGGAGTATTTTATTTTATTAATTTACAGCACTTACGTAGGCGAGAGGTAGATAGTATCGTATCTGCCTCTTATGTTCGTGTGCAAATTATGGAAAACATAGTACGAGACATGGAGCAGGTGGTTCACACTATTTTATCAGATTCCGCTGTAATAAGTTCATTTAGGGTATTTTCTGATACAGAATTTGAATCCTTAGAAGAATTTTTATTTTGTGAGTCTGTGTCTACAATTCAGTCCCAAATAAATTTATTTGGACCATCTAATCGTTTTTATAAGATTATTGCTTTTAATAGATATGGTTTTGCTATTTCAAATAGGTCCTTTTTAGAAAATGTACTAATAAACTCTGACACTACTCAAATTGAAAATTTATCTTACATGAATCAACTTTTAGCTAACCAAGGACGAGGTATACTTGTTGGCTTACAGCAACAAAATTGGCAGACCATGAATGATACATTTGTAATATCCTATGCCGTTGGCGTGGAATATTCAAACCTTGGTTTTATAGAAGTTCAAGTGTCTAAACAAGCACTCGATGACATTTTTATAAACAATGAAATGCATTATAGCTTTTTATTTTTAACGTCATCAAAGGATTTTTTTTATGCTACAGAAAATGAATATTTGCAGACCGAAAGTATTGTTGATTTGTTTCAAAATGCCAATGAAGATTCATCAAATGGTGTAATAGAAATCATAGATGAAAATGGACGTAGGCGACTTGCATACTTATCACATTCAGATACTTTTGGGTTTTATTTAATCACAATGTCAGAAGCAAATGTTAGAGGTCAATTATTTCTTACTGTATTACCCCTTAGTTTGATTGTTTTAATTGGCGGTGTAATAGTATCAATAATTTTTATTAATCTAACTTCCAGACACTTAACTAAGCCAATTCTTCAGTTGCAAAATTTAATGGAAAATACCCAACTAGCAAATATGATAACAAATGACCCACTTGCAGAAATGCCAGATGATGAAATAAAAACCCTTTATACTGCCTATAAAAGCTTACTTCTGCGACTGGACAAGTCCATAGTAAAAAATGAGCAGCTGTCTATTATGCAGCTTCAATCACAATTTGATTTACTGCAAGCCCAAGTAAATCCACATTTCATTTTTAATGTGCTAAATGTGATATCCAACAGAGGTGTTATTTTAGACGATGATATTACATGTGAAATATGTAGGCATCTGGCTTTAATGCTAAGATATTCAACAAATACTAAAGATAAATTTGCTACCGTTCAAACAGAAATAAACTATGTAGAGCTTTATCTTAGCTTATTAAAATATAGATACGAAAATAAATTGTCATATAGTATTTCCTTAGCAAGTGAAATATGTAACAATAATTTACCACGAATAGTTGTTCAACAAATCGTAGAAAATGCTATTGAACATGGCATGGGTGAGCTTCAAGACAACTTGCATATTGAAGTAGTTGGCAAAGAAATTTCAAATGGATGGCAAATAAAAGTAAGTGATAATGGGGTGGGCATTAGTGAAGATGCCCTTGCGCAAATAGAAACATCTTGGGCAAAATTAAAAGAAAAATTATCTGATAACAGACATAGTGTAGAGCTTGAAATAGGTGGAATGGGCCTTGTTAGCTCTTTTGCCCGTCTATTTATTTTATATCAGGATAACTTTGAAATGGAAGTAAAGCCACTGTCCAGTGGGGGGACTACAGTAACCATCAAAATAATCTCTTAGATTAGGTGAGCAAATGTACAAAGTAGTAGTTGTTGATGACGAACCAGTTGCATTAAATCATGTTTGCAATATTATTAAAAAGAAATGCCCCACATTTGAAGTAATAGGGATGGCAGGAAGTGCAACAGAAGCAATTAGACTAATAGAAACACATATACCCGATTTAGTTATTACAGATATCCACATGCCAGGCATGAATGGTATATCTTTGTCCACATGGATAAAAGAACATTTCCCTGAAATTTTAACAATAATTGTAAGTGGCTACTCAGAATTTGAGTATGCAAAAAAAGCTTTAAAAACAGGTGTCAGTGAGTATTTGCTAAAGCCCCTTACTCCACCTGAAATGATAGCAACTATGAATGTTATAGAAAATAAATTGAAGCATAAATTCTATATTAAAAGAAATAACCTTATTAGAGCCTTATGTAACAACGAAAATATAGAAGCGAGACTTATAAACAAATATTTTGCAGCTGGAAAATATTATGTGGCTATTGTACGAAAAAACGGTTTGCCACGAAGGTTTGAACGGCGTAGCGGCTTTGAAATTTTTTCTAATGAAGAAGAAAATTTTTATTTATATGGTCGAGATGAATTTGAGTCTTTGTACTTAATACCGGAAATATTTTTTAATAGGTACAATTATAAAAAAATGATTGAACGGCTCTTTGATAGTACAAAAAGCGAGCAATTTTATATAACGCTACTTACTTCCGCTAAAACATTTGAATTAGAAAAAATTTCAGAAACTATTGCAAATTTATACAGATGTTTAAATGAGCGTATTGTTATAGGTGCAAACCAGCTTTTGTATATTGAAACACTAGAACCTTTTTTAGTAAATAACACTAAAGAAAGGGAAGCGTTTGAAAAATTAGAACATGCCCTTAGAATAAAAGACACTCGACGACTATTTGCTGAACTTAATAATATTTTTAGCCTATGGGAAAAGCATGGCTTTAACCAAATTTATATTGAAGGACGAATAAAATATTTATTACAAATAATCATGAACGTTTGGGTTGTCAATATTGACAAAGCACATGTAGAGTATCTAATTGATGATGTCTTCTTTGATTCTGTAAATATGGGCGAGTTGCGAGAAAACACAATTGATATTATTAAATTATGTTTTCCCGAACTCAAAAGTGGATTACAAGATGACAAAGATCAATTGTTTGATACTATTATACGCTATATCAAAAACAATTTAGCAGAGTCTATTTCTATTAGCAAAGTTTGTAAAGAATTTGGAGTCTCTCAAACTATGCTCAGTAGAATGTTTAGAAAAAATCTAGACACATCTTTTAATAACTATATAACTGTAACACGAATTAACCAAGCAAAACAGTTAATGAAAAGCAATGAAAATACTTTCATAAAAGATATTGCATTACAAGTAGGCTATACAGACCAATTTTATTTTAGTCGTATTTTTAGAACAGTTACAGGCACTTCACCTAAGCAATACATGGACTCATTGTAAATGTCTAAACGACTTTGGTGAAACACCAACCACTGCCTTAAACACTTCGTTTTAAGTCATTGTATAGTGGAAGTTGCACAAAAACAATTATCTGTTTTTTAATAAAGGTGTTCATTTTTTATAATACATGCTTTGCAAGGAGTTCTTCTACATTTTTTAAGCCGTAAAATAGCAAAAAGTCTTCAGAAGTGCCAAACAGTATAGGACGACCCGGTGCGTCTAGCCGTCCTGTTTCTGTAATTAACCCCTGTTCCATCAGCTTGTTTACACTGTGGTCACAGTTTACGCCGCGAATGCCCTCAATAACGGCTTTAGTCACTGGCTGCTTAAATGCAATAATTGCAAGGGTTTCAAGAAGGGTTTGAGAAAGGGGACGGCGGGGTTTTACTTGTAATAACCGCTGAACATGGGGGTAATATGCTGGATTTGTACATAGTAAATAACAATCATCAACTTCCATAAGCTGAATGCCTGAATTTTGTATTGTATAGGTGTCTGACATTTGAATCAAAAGATTGCGGGTCATGGGAATATCACAACCTAGGGCTTCAGCCAGTTTGGCTATGGGTACGCTTTCTGTACTGGCAAAAAGCATGGCTTCTAATATTTTTTCCCGTTCAGACTTTAAGCCAGGCATGGTCGTACCTCCACGTCTTCAAAAGGGGTTTGCTGATTTGTATGTATCTTTCCGCGCCGTACAAGCTCTAACATGGCTAGAAATGTCACAACCATTTCACGGCGGGTACGGCATTCGTAAAAAAGGCTTTTTAAGCTTAGATGACCTACAGTGTTTAATAATTTTGTGATGTATTCTACTTTGTTTGCCACTGTAAAAACTTCACGGGGCATTTCACCATAACCTGCACGCACTTTGTCTATTTTATCTTCTTGCCTGTTCATGACATCAGCAAATATTTCAGCCAAATGAGAAAGAGAAATGAGGTCTACGATAGGCTGATTATTTTGTGATTCATGAAAGATTTTTAATAAGGCTTTATCCCCTGCCCCAAGTAATCTTTCGCCTATAGGGGTGAGATTTTGCAATTGTTCGGCAATGGTTTGGGCTTGCTGATACGCTAAAAGTTGGCGCGCCAAGGCATCCCTCGGGTCTTCTTCAGGGGATTCACCTTCCATTTTAGGGCGAGGTAAAAGCATTTTAGACTTTATTTCTAAGAGTGTGGCTGCCATGACTAAAAATTCGCTCATTTCGCTCATGTTCGGCGGAAAATTTGAAATCACATCCAAATATTCCGCCGTCACTTGAGCGATTGGAATATCATAAATATCTATTTCACTACGGCGGATAAGCGTCAGAAGCAAGTCAAGGGGGCCTTCATACGCTTCCAGTTTAACATCCAGCATTAAAACCACACCAATCTCATGAAGAAATCAATGATTGGATTGAGCAACATGGGTATCACGCCAAAAATCAGCAGTATAATGACAATGGCTTGAATAGGTTTTTCACGCTGATTTAACTGCATAACCGTGTTTGGAGACACAAATAGGGGAAGGAGTTTACTGCCTGCAAGGGGATACATAGGAATAAGGCTGAAAATTGCAAGACCGATATTCATAGCGGCAAAATGATGGATACTGCTGTGGGCAACATGCATAAATAGTACTGGGATGTCGTTTCCAGATACCATACCAAAAAGACTGTCTACAAATGTTGACCACAAAAACATCACCAGCATTCCCACAAATAAATTTGTAATAATGGGCATGATGTGTACCAAAATCACGCCTAGGCGGCGGTCTTTGTAGTAAAATGCAGAGGTTGGCACAGGTCGTCCCCAACCTACCCCAAATGCCAGCATAAACAGAAAACCAATAGGTTCAAAATACTTTAGCGGGTTCCAAGACAAGAAACCCGCCTTACGTGGAGATGGGTCGCCCAACACAGCCGAAGTACAAGCTTTTACCCATTCGTGAATCATTGGGGCAAGAAATGCCCCTGGCAATGGCGCAAGGAGTACCCCTATGGATAATATAAGAAAATCCATTATGCTCTAATCTCCGCGTCATATTTCTTTTCTAGGTTTTGCAAAATTGCCGTGATGAATTTACTTACATCTTCCACAGTTAAAGTGCGGTTGTGGTCGCGGAAGCGTAAGGCGTATGCTACAGATTTATAACCCTCACCAACTTGAGGTCCTCTGTATACGTCAAAAAGTTTAATTTCTGCAAGACTTCCACCGCCTTTTTCCCGAATAGCCTCTTCTAAGGCTGACGCAGAAACTTCTTCCCGTACTTTAAATGCCAAGTCACGGTCAAGGGGGGGGAATGTATGGGGTTTTGTGAATTTGAACGTGTAGGCTTCGGCAATTTCATGAAGGTCAGCTATATCTATCACAGCAACATATACCCGCTTTTTAGGGTCGTACAGGTCATAATTTCTAGCCACGGCAGGATGAAGTTCACCTAAATAGCCCACTTTTATGCCCGCTTCCCGTGGGTTAGGGTTTGTTTTTACAGCAATAGAAGCGGTACGACCTGGGTGAAGGAATGGGCATTCATAAACCTCAAAAACTTGGGGACGGTTTGTTAGGGTGGTCAACAGTGATTCCATGTCGCCTTTCATAGAAAGGAAGTCCATTTCTATACCATATGCCGCCATTGCCAAGTAAGGGCGTTCTTTTGGTAAATCAGCCGTTTCATCGGCATGATAAGTATAACCTATTTCAAAAAGGGCTGCCGTTTCATTGCCCTTGTTAAAATTGCGGGAAAGGCATTCAAGCAATCCATTGACTGGAATAGAACGCATGATACCAAAATCCTCTCCCAATGGATTTTTTATCCTAATGGCATTGCGCTGGGTACAATCTGGAGGAATATTCAGCTTGTCAAAAACTTTCGGGCTTTCAAATGGAAAAGTTACCGCTTCATTGTATCCAAGGGCTATCATCGCTTTTTTAATATTTTCTTGACGGCGACGGCGCAGAGTTTTTCCTGCCCCAGGCAGTGCCGCTTCCCCATGTACAGCCTGTGTATGTTTTGAAGGAATATTATTATAACCATAGAAACGTGCCACTTCTTCTGCCAAGTCTGCCGTACAAGTGATATCTGCACGGAAGGTAGGAATTATTGCATTGTACATAGAATCGCTGGTTTTGCTTGTTTTAATGTTTACCCTTTGTAAATATGCACAAATATTTTCCTCGCTTAAATGCTCTAAAGAAATGCCCAGCAAGCTATTGATTTTTTTAGGGTCAAAGGTGATGGACTTTTCTTCACGCTTTCTAGGGTAGACATCAACCACACCCGAAACAACTTCCCCGCACCCTAAAAGCTCGATTAACTCCATGGCACGGTTTACGCTGATAATTGGTTGATTTGGGTCTTGCCCTTTTTCAAAGCGGGCGGAAGCATCTGTACGCATTCCAAGTGTGCGGGCAGTTTGTCTGATGTTTGCTGCGTCAAAATTGGCAGATTCAAATAAAACCGTTGTGGCTTTTTCAGTTATCATAGAGTTTTCGCCACCCATCACCCCTGCAATGCCAAGGGCTTTTTCATGGTCGGCGACTAATAGATTCGTGTCATTTAAGACACGCTCTGTGCCATCAAGGGTGGTAAATTTTTGTCCATTTTCTGCGGTACGCACAATGATACCATGCTTGCCGTCTTTGACTGCCACAGTGCTAATATCAAAAGCATGAAGGGGCTGCCCATATTCCAGCATGACATAATTTGTAATGTCTACAATATTGTTAATCGGACGCAGACCTGACGCAGAAATGCGGCGGCGCAACCATTGGGGAGACGGCGCAACTTTTACATTTTTAACAACACGGGCAGTAAAGCGAGCGCAACGGGTGGTGTCTGCTATTTCAACGCTCACCATATCGGCAACATTGCCTTCTCCTTTTTCTTGTAAAGAAATTTCAGGCAATTCAAAGGACATATCATATACAGCGGCGGCCTCTCGCGCCATACCTATAAGACAATTGGTGTCAGGACGGTTAGACAGCACATCAAAGTCAATCACTTCTTCACAAAGTTCCATGGGGATTCTTGCGTCTGAACCTAGTGGATATTTTTCAACATCCAAGTTTGGAAAGACGTAAATCCCATTTTCGGGGGCTTCGGGATAATCGGCTTCAGTACAGCCAAGCTCATCAATAGAGCAAAGCATTCCGTTAGAGTCCAGCCCACGCATTTTTGACTTTTTTATTTTAAGCCCCCCTGCCAAAGTTGAACCATGGACAGCAACGGGAATATAATCGCCAACTTTTAAATTATCTGCACCTGTGATAATTTGCAGTGTTTCTGTGCCTACATTGGTTTGTGTCACCCACAGCTTGTCCGCGTCTGGATGACGTTCTAAGGATACAATTTGCCCAACCAGCACATGACTTATTTCTTCGCCTATACGGTTTATGCCTTCCACGGCATTACCAGCGTCAGTCATTTTTGCAAGAAAGTTATTTGTTTCATCTTCTATTTTGGTTACTTCGCGCAACCAGGACATTGGAATATTCATATTTTTTAGTTACGCTCCTTTAAATTGGTTTAAGAACTGTACATCATTTTCAAAATATAAACGTGGGTCGGATAAACCGTGAAGTGCGCTGGTAATACGGTCAATGCCAATACCAAAGGCATATCCAGAATATTCATCTGGGTCTATGCCAGATTTTTTCAATACTTCTGGATGTACCATACCACAACCCCAAAGTTCTACCCAACCACTGCCTTTGCACACGCGGCAATCTGATTTTCCACTGCCGCAAACATAACAAGTGATATCCACCTCTGCACTAGGCTCTGTAAAGGGAAAATGGCTTGGGCGCAATCGAATATTTGCTTTTTCACCAAAAACATACTTTACGATGATTTCTAACATGCCCTTTAAATCACCAAAGGTAATGCCTTTGTCAATAACCAGCCCTTCCATCTGATGGAATACAGGTGTATGTGTCGCGTCAATTTCATCTCGTCTAAAAACTTGCCCCGGTGCAACAATTCTAATAGGTGGCTTACGTGTCTCCATGGTACGAATTTGTACAGGGGAAGTGTGAGGACGTAGCACAAGATTGTCATTGATATAAAAAGTGTCCGCTTCGTCCCGAGAAGGATGATTGTGGGGTGCGTTGAGCGCGTCAAAATTATGATAGACTGTTTCAATATGAGGGCCATCGACAATGTCAAACCCAAGATTTACAAACAAATCTTCTAAACGAGAAAATGTGTTGGTGATTGGATGTAAACGCCCTTGTGGTTTTCTGCGCCCAGGTAAAGTCACATCCATGACTTCTGATTTTAATGCGTTGTTTTGGGCTTCAAGTTCTAGGCGAACACGTGCCGATTCTATTTTTTCTTGTACAAAATCCCGCACTTCATTTGCTTTTTTACCCATTTCCTTGCGGGCTTCTGCCGGAAGCGAGCCAAGATTTTTGAGCAACAAGGTCATTTCACCTTTGCGTCCAAGCATTTTTACCCGTAAATCTTCCACTTCGGAAGATGCTTTGGCAGCAGCAATCTTTTCCTCTATTTGCTGTTTTAGTTCGTTCAATTTTTCAATCACTTGTGTCACACACCTTTTACTCATTTATGTTAAAAATTCATGCTAAAATATAAGACCTTGTCATTATAAGCTAAAATCCAATTTCTTGCCAGTACTTTACTCCCCTACAATATAAGACAAGTTTCTTGACTTCCTATGGTTGATATGATACGTTCTAAGCAGTTGGTATACTTGGAGGTTATTATGAGAAAATTGGGATTTTTTGTACTTGCAATGTGTTTGATATTTGCTTTTTCCAGTTGTTCCCTTGTAGATGCTTTTTGGGAAGGCTTTGAAGAAGGCTGGCATGGCAGTGCGGCATCTTCTACTCCTGCACCAGCGACAGAGCTTACGGTTGCGCCAACGCCTGAAAATACATTAACAGCGGCACAAATATTTGAGTATAATGCCGATGCAGTTTTTACTATTTATGTATCTGCTGACAATAATGATTTTCACTCAGCAGGAAGCGGCTTTTTTGTTGATTCAACAGGTGTTGCCGTAACGAATCATCATGTGATTACAGGGTGGCCATATGCTATCATTCGTACCCACAGCGGGTGGGAGTTTGATATTAGCGGCTATTACTCTTATGATTTAGAAAACGATTTGGCAATTATTCAAGTTGAAGGGCATGACCCCTCATGGCGCAGTTTCCCATTTCTTTCAGTGGGAGATTCTAGTGCGTTAAGCATTGGTGATAATATTTATGCAATTGGTAGCCCCCTTGGGTATCATAATACATTTTCAACCGGGATTGTTTCACGATTTAGTGATGTTTCCGAATTTGGAATTTACCGTGTTTATGGCATGATTCAAATTACCGCACCCATTTCTGGCGGAAGCAGCGGCGGGGCTTTATTAAATAGTTATGGACATGTAGTTGGCGTAACAGCGGCAGGTTATTTTGACACAGCTGCCCAGTCAATAAACTTTGCAATTCCTATTGCACGGGTAGATTTGTCTGCCACCACTTCTGGTGTTCATGCATTACCCCTTGGTGACGCACACTACATTAGCGAAGAAAACCTTGTAGGCACTTGGCTTTGGAGCGGCGGCGACTATGTATTTCATGCTGACGGAAGCGGCGACCGTATTTGGGACGGTGTTTTTGACGAATTTGAATGGGAAATTGCCCATGGCATGGTACTGGTTTTATCCTTTGAAGACGACAATGAAGAGCGTTGGGTCATTTATGTGGTTAGCGAAGATGAAGTGAGTATTGGCGGTGCGCTGTTTACAAGATATGAAGCACCTGAACTTGACGAGATTGGGCGCACGCTTGTAGGTGAGTGGACTTGGGAGCAAGGTTGGTACATTTTTTATGAAGATGGTAGCGGCACACGAGACTGGAGTGGGCATTTGAATACATTTAGATGGCACATGGAAGGCTCTACCGTTGTATTTTACCCTGCAAACGAGGATACTGAACGTTGGCATGTGAATGTAATCAACCAAAACGAATTAACCATTGGCGGTGCGCCTTTTAGACGGCAATAAATGGAGTATTGACAAATTCTTATAGTATGATGTATACTTTTAGCGTAACTTCGACAAAATTTAATAACACATCAAGAGTGGTGGAGGGTCAGGGCCCTAGGAAACCCGGCAACCAGCTTTAGCGATAGCTAAGATATGGTGCTAACTCCCCCAAGCTTATCTTTGCTTTTGTTAAAAGATTTTGCTTGGAAAGATGTAATAACTCACATCATTATAGCCCTGTAAAGGGCTTATTTTTTTAGGAGGTAATTCAAATGCATTTATTTACATCAGAATCCGTTACAGAAGGGCATCCAGACAAGCTTTGCGACCAAATTTCAGACGCGGTGCTTGATGCTATTTTAGCCCAAGACCCTACAGCACGTGTGGCATGTGAGGTAATGACAACAACAGGCATGGTGCTTGTCGCAGGTGAAATTACAACCACATGCTATGCAGACATTAAAAAAATCGCCCGCGATACGATTCGCGAAATAGGCTACACAGGCGGAAACATGGGGTTTGATGCAGACGCTTGCGCAGTGCTTGTCACCCTTTCAGACCAATCTCCAGACATTGCAATGGGTGTTAATGCTTCGCTGGAAAGCCGCGAAGATGGGGCAGAAAATGCTGACATAGGCGCAGGCGACCAAGGCATGATGTTTGGATATGCTTGTGATGAAACAGAAGCACTTATGCCTTTGCCCATTTCTCTGTCTCATGCACTCACCCGTAAGCTTGCCGAAGTACGTAAAGATGGCACAGTGCCATATCTTCGTCCAGACGGCAAAGCACAAGTAACCGTTGCTTATGATGATAATAAAAAACCTATTGGCGTAAGTGCTGTCGTTGTTTCAACCCAACATTGCGAAACTGCTACCAATGAGCAAATTCGTTCAGACATTATGAATCATGTAATCAAAGCGGTCATTCCAGCCAATCTTCTAAGCGCAGATACAAAGTACTATATCAACCCCACAGGACGCTTTGTCATTGGCGGGCCTGTTGGTGATGCTGGGCTTACAGGGCGTAAAATTATTGTAGATACTTATGGTGGATACGCCGCCCATGGCGGTGGTGCGTTCTCTGGTAAAGACCCTACAAAAGTTGACCGTTCGGCTGCTTATATGACAAGATATATTGCCAAAAACATTGTCGCCGCAGGGCTTGCAAGCCGCTGTGCCATTGAGGTGGCATATGCAATCGGCGTTGCCCAACCTGTGTCTATTTTTGTTGACACCCAAGGCACAGGCAAAATCTCTGACACAAAACTATCAGAACTTGTAACAAAACATTTTGATATGCGTCCTGCTGCCATTATCAATTACTTTAAGCTTCGCCGCCCTATTTACAAGCAAACCGCAGCCTATGGGCATTTTGGCAGGACTGACTTAGACCTTCCATGGGAAAAAACAGATATGGCTGAAACATTAAAAAAAGCTGCACAATAGTACTTTTATAAAGTAATAAAATACAGTTGTAAAATCAATGAATCAAATCATCTTAATAAGGCTTGGCAGTTTAAACCCTAACAAAAAGGGGCGTTTAAAGTAAACGCCCCTCAGACCGAAGCCCCCTGATATCAGGGGGCTTTTGCATATACTAAATTTCACCATTTTTGCAAATTTTCCACTTAATTTATTGCTTTAACTATGAATTACTTTATTAGGATTTAACAAGTCATGAAAATGACCTTTATTTTCGTACAATTCATCAAAAGTTCCATGCTCAACCAGCTCTCCATTTTTCATAACCAGTATGCCATCACATTTTCTTAATGTGTCTTCTGAATACTTATGGGTAACAAATATACATGTTAGTTCATCTATATTAAGAATAGCGTTTTCTATATCACGCGCAATAATGCTGTCTAAACTTGCAGTTGCTTCGTCCAAAATCAATACTTGGCTACCTTTTAAAAGGGCGCGTGCTATAGATACACGTTGACGCTCTCCTCCAGAAATGGTATTTCCACCTTCGCCAAGTATTGTTTCAGACCCATTTGGAAGTACTGCTTCAAAATGGGTAAGATTAGCCTTTTCCATAGCAACACGATATGCCTCGCTACTGTAATTATTGTATAACATTACATTGTTCCTCAAAGTATCATCAAGAATAAAAACTGTTTGATGAAGCATAGAAAATATGCTAAATAAACTATCTCTGTCTATCTCACGGATATGATGACTATTTATCAATATATCACCTTCGTAACCATCATAATAGCCCATTATAAGCTTAATTACCGTAGATTTGCCTGAACCTGATTCCCCTGCAATGGCATACTTACCACCTTTTTTAAACTTATAATTTACATTTTTAATCGCTATAGATTTTTCAACACTCTGTTTTCCATTTATATCTTCATATGAAAATGTTACATTTTTAAATTCTACTCCATGCTCAATTGTAGTAATCTTTACCTTGCGGATTGTCTCATCTTTTTGATTCATCATATCCAACACACGCTTACCAATTGTTTTTGTAGATTTTATGTTGCTCATATGACTTGAAAGCACTGTAATGGGTTGTAAGACAGAGCCTCCGATGGCAATTATCGCAACAACTTCCCCTACCGATATATCCCCTTGAATAACAAAAAATCCTGCCACAAAATAATTTATAAAAGTGACAGTTTTTACAACCGCCATATTGATTGAGGTAATATCTGCGGTTACGGCTCCGGCTTTGTAACGCGCTGTCATAAAGTCCTTGATAGCATTAAAAAAATGGGGCTTAATATTTTCTTCTACACCAAAGGTTTTTATAACCTCAAAACCAGCTAAATAATCTTTTACCTTTTGAGTAAAGGACATAGACTTTGCGCTTTGCTCCATTTGAGTACTTGCTAGTTTTTTAGAAAATAATGTAGGAATGATAAGCGGAATGGCTGACGCAACAACAATAATACCCGCATTTATAGGACTGATTGTAGTGACTGCTATGACAGCAAAGGATACTGCAATAAAATCTTTTGGAAGCTGTGCCACTGGAGTAAAATACCTTGTAGCGATATTGTTTATGTCATTGTTTAATACAGATATATATTTGGCACTATTATCTTGATTAAAATTTGATATTTTTGTGGCAAGCACACTATCAAAAAAATCTTTTGCAAGTGTTTGATATGATTTATAAGTATAGGCGTAAAATAAACGGGTAAAAAAGGCTGTACACAGCCATATAAGGACAACAAAAATAACAGCAATCCATATGTATGAGAAAAAGTTATGCCTATCTCCGTTTATCATTTCATCAACAATATTCCCAGTAATCAAATGAGAACCAATCATCAAAATCTGAAGCAGTCCTCCAGATAATCCAGCAAAAACTAGAAGCCATGGATGGGCTAATATATATTTTTTCATGACTACCTCCAAAATAGTTTAAAGATATGCTCTACATAAACCCCCCTTTTTTATTTTACGATAAGAGGTCTTTTCTTGCTCTGTCCGTTTTTCACGGTTCAGTGCAGATATCAGGGGGGGCATATAATAAATTATTAAAATGAAACCATGATTCATATTATATAGATGTAAACATTGACTAAATGTTTTCATAGTGTTAATATTATTGCAAATTTAATCTTTAGGAGGGTTTTTGGTATGAAAAAAGCTTTAATGTTGTTACTTTCTGTGATAATGATGATTGGTTTCGTGATTCCTTTGTCTGCCACAGATTATGTTTTGGATGAAAATGTAGATTTTCACCGTGAAAGTGCGTATAGTGTGGCGAGAAATGTTATTGGTAGTATATTAGGGGAGCATTACGAAGCATCTCTGACGGATGAAAGGCGAGATGTTAGAGGATTTTCTAATGCGCTAAATGAATCTGTAATTTCAATAGTGTTTCATTTTGAAGATGGAAGCACATCAGAACCTTTTGCATTTTCTTTTTTATCACCCGAAGCCACTAGCGATACGATAGGTAGTGACTTAACAAGAGTAATTAGCAGTATTCAAATGGATTGGTGGGAACCTTGGAGTGTAAATGCAGGGTCTCCGCCAGTAGGTGTAAATATAACTGTGCCAATGATGGGTTTTGTATATTCTGGATGGGTTCCAAGAGTTGCTATGAATCGTGTTTCATCTACGATGTACGAACTTAGATTTAGAGGTAGTATAAATAGAGTAAGTATGTTGGGTTAGTGAATATATCTGTGTTTAATAAGGTTGAAAACCCCCTGATATCAGGGGGTTTTTGCATATAATAAATTTTAATTAAAGGGACACTATTGAACTGGATGGGTTATAGATACTGCGCGAGGTAGTATTGGACCTGATGGGTCATCGGCAGATACCATGGATGTCATGCCTAAAATAAACATGAATATCATCAATATAGCAAGTATGCATTTTTTCATAAAGATAAATCTCCTTCCATGAGTTGTGCGGAGACAGGTAGTATTGGATCTGATGGGCCATCGGCAGATACCATGGATGTCATGCCTAAAATAAACGTGAATATCATCAATATAGCAAGTATGCATTTTTTCATAAGGATAAATCTCCTTCCATGAGTTGTTTATAAATCTTCATTGCCTGTTGATTATAAGTTAGTGCAACTTTATACTTGATATTGTTTTCGCAATAGATACTAAGCCACTTAAAACAGCCCATCACAATCAAATACTTACCATATTCCACCAACTTTGGTATAGCTGTGTATTCAATATATTTTTGTGAAGCTTCATCATCCAGCATTGTAGAATGCTTAATCATCATTAACCATTCATACCACAGTGTTCCTTTTACAACTAATGGTAAACCTTTATCCAAGCAATTTTCCACCATTGCATTTTTATCATAAGTGCGAAGTAACGTTGCTTTATGGCACAGATATTCTTGCAATGCGTCACTATTACTATCACAGTATTCAGATGCTTTATCAAAGTTCAATAGTGCTTTATCAAAATCATCAGCATCTTGATAAACATTACCTATATCAAGATATACGCCATATAGTGTTAATTTATCGTCTTTTCTTTCCTTCATTAAGTACTTTAAGCAGTCGTTTAATATTGTTAATGCTCTTTCAGTTTCGCCTAACTTGCTAATATTAACGGCTAGAAGTCTTTGTGTGAGAATCCCAGCAGCAATGCTAATCGAATCAATTTCTTCTTTTTTAAATTTTTCTAAATATTTAATTGATAAATATGGATAACCTGTCCTTGTCAAGCACAATGCAATATTATAGAAAAGATTTCTACTATTTAGATTTAAGTTTAAACTTAACCGATTTCTATATTCTTCGGCTTTAAGATATAAAAATAGTGCTGACTTATAACGCCAAAGTGAATATTCTAATATCCCAAGGCAATTATAGTACCAATAAAAATGTTCATCAGAAAACTCATTTTCCCGCTTACTCAATTCAGACATCATCCGACGGCATTCTTCTTTGTTGCCTATTACAAAGTTATATCTTACACAAAACAATTCACATAAATTACGCAAATTCACATCAAAACACCATTGAGAACAACGGGCTAGTTCACTCAAAAATTCAGTAATCTGCTCATGATTACCCAAGTTAATCGCGTCGCTTTGTAAGTACAGCTTTTTTCTAAAAGCTTCCACTTCATCATCAGTTAAAGGGATATCTTTCGTATCTGTCGCCACTTTAAAGCGGTGTAGCAACTTATCAGTGACTCTGTGCGCCCCCGTTTCATAATAATACATAGTAGTCTCGCTATAGTTCATTTCAGTAGCCAATGTCAATCGTGATAGCCCAAGGGCTTCCCGAATGGCTCTCATTTTCTGTGGCAACGTCATTACTTCAACCACCTCATTTTCCAAATTACCAAGTAAAAGGTTTGTATTTCGACATAATTCAATTATAACGACATTATCTAAGGTAGTCAACAACAATTTATAAATAATTTTTACAAAATTTATTTCTTTATCTAAATATATGTTATCCCATAGTTGTAGGTGATTTTTTTACGCCTATTTTAAAATAAAACACAACACAAGCAAATAAATAAAAAAGGAGTGACACGCATGTCTGAATTAAAGACAAGAGAACAAATCCAGCCCCAGTTTAAATGGGACTTATCCGCACTTATTTCCAGTGATGAAGACTGGAACGCCAGCTTAAAAACCTTTGAAAGTGCATTTGAGTTAATCAAACAATACGAAGGTAAACTAAACCAATCTCCAGAAACCTTGCTGGAATGCTTGAAGCTTGAAGAATCATTAAAAATTTCTATCTCTAAACTCTTCCTCTATGCCTCTTTACAAAGAGATGTGGATACAACCAACTTTGCCTACCAAGGCATGGTGGATAAATCTGCTGGGCTTATGGCTAAAGCCAAAGCCGCCGCCAGTTTCATTGAGCCTGAAATCGTTGCCATGGGAGACCAAATCTATGATTTTATCACTCAGAATAAGGACTTGTCTGTATTCTACCATTACTTTCAAAACCTACTTCGTAAACAAGCCCATATTCTTCCCCCTGCCCAAGAAAAACTTTTAGCCAAAGCCAGTGAAATAGGCAATGCCCCCAGCAGTATCTACAGAATGATAAAAGATACAGACATGGTTTTTGCCAAAGCCAAAGATAAAGATGGGGTCGAGCATGAAATAACCAATACCCTCTATGCCCGTCTCATGGAAAGCCCCGACAGAACCCTTCGTAAAAATGCTTTTGACAGCACTTTAAATGCATATGTCTCCCAAAAGCATACCATTGCCGAAGCATATAAATATTCTGTCAAAAATACCCTCTTCACATCCTCTGCCAGACACTACAACTCTGCCTTAGAAGCCTCTCTATTTGAAAACAACATCCCTACCACCATTTACACAAATCTCATTGATACAGTCAACGACAATCTGCATCTTTTCCACCGTTATCTTGCACTACGTAAAAACATCCTCAAGTATAATGAACTAAACCCATGGGATTTAAACGTACCCTTGACAGACGACACCTTCATAAGCTGGGAAGACGCAAAAACCCTCGTCATAGACGGTCTTTCCATACTGGGTGAAGAATATCAAACCCTCGTCAAGAAAAGCCTAAGTGAAGGCTGGATTGACGTGTATGAAAACAAAAACAAAAGAAGCGGAGCATATTCATGGGGGACTTATGGCGCAAAACACCCCTATATTCTGCTAAACTTCAACAACACCCTTTCAAGCACTATCACACTCGCCCATGAAATCGGTCATGCCATACATTCCTACTACACCCACAAGAACCAACCATTTATTTATGGTCACTACACTATTTTTCTGGCAGAGGTGGCATCTACAGTTAATGAAGCCCTACTCATCAATCATTTGCTTACCACCACCACAGACAAAGCAAAGCACAACACTTATGCCAATCAGCTTATCAAGCAGTTTGTCGGGTTGCTTTTTGGTCAAACACGGTTTGCAGAGTTTGAGATGAGAACCCACCAACTTGCAGAATCAGGAGAAGCACTCACCGCTGATAGTTTAAGCAATCTATACGAAAGCATAGTAGAAAAGTACCACGGAACAGAAGTGAAAACTGCCCCCAACGCCTGTTATGGCTGGAGCAGAATCCCGCATTTTTACAGGCCATTTTATGTATATCAATATGCCACAGGATTTGCGGCATCTATTGC
>Ga0123352_10000860_pt1 | contig 38362 bp, 20 predicted proteins | sample TergutLab28metaG_FD_89700 | JGI IMG/M metagenome (GOLD analysis project Ga0123352, IMG submission 89700) | Labiotermes labralis P1 segment gut microbial communities from Petit-Saut dam, French Guiana - Lab288 P1 | ecosystem: Host-associated > Arthropoda: Insects > Digestive system > Gut ... | reverse complement strand
ATATCACATTTGCGTTCTACGAGGAGCGCCTTGTGATAGAGGCTTACGAGCTGTATGAGGACGTTGACCTCGAGGCTATCCTGCTGCGGGGCGTAACTGCTGTGGATCAAGACGGCGAGGATGTCACCGGCCTTATCAGAATCGAGAGCGACGGTGGCTTTGACAGAGACGCAAAGCCGGGCGCCGAGTTTGCCATCAGGTACGCGGTTGCCCACCCAATAAGCGACGAAACGTTCACCGGGCGGCGTGTGACAGTCATCGAGCAGGGCGAGCCAGAATTTAAAATTACCTTTACTTTTGATAACGAACGGCTGATTATCGGCATGTACGAGCTGTATGCAGACGCCAACACCGACGCTATTTTGCTGCGCGGCGTAATCGCTGTAGACCAAAACGGCGAAGATGTCACCCATCTCATTACAGTGGAGGACGACGGTGGCTTCGCGGAGTACGTACGCGAGAACTTTGCCTATATCTCCGGACCGACTGAGCCCGAGGATGGCTTTGGAAGCCCCGGATTCGGTTTTCCTGGCTTTGGGTTTGACCCGGAACCGCTACCCGAAGTTGATGAATACCTAATCGCGGATATCTACGACGCATTTGCCGGGTTCCTCTACCAGATTGCGGGCTTTAGCGGCGGCTACGATACATACGGGCACGAGTACGCAGAGACCGGCAGTTACGAAATAATTGACGATGCTTTATACGGCGAGGGCTACGCGTTCGAGGCCCGGGTTACATTTGCTGTGGTTCACCCGGAAGACGAAGACCTGGTAATCGTGAGCGAGTACCGGGATGTTGCCGTTGAGTTTATGGGTATTACGCCGCTGCTTACCGGAGCGGTCACTGTGCTCAATCAAACGGATTTGCAGACTCAAATAAACAATACTACCTCGCCGGTAGGTACTCCCAGGGTCATTACACTTGGGGCAAACTTTGCTATTGGACCTAACCCTATAACTGTTCCCTCGGGTAGACATGTGCGTATTGTGTCCAACGTGGCCAACCGTCAGATTACGGTAACGGGTACCAACAGGCATTTTAATGTGGCGTCTGGAGGCAGTCTGCATATTGGAGGCACACCCGCGCAGAATGGCCTCACCCTACTTGGGCGAAACGCGGCAGATGGTGGCACCCTTCAAGGCGGTGGAATCGATGTCAGCGGCGGCACCTTGCACATTCACGGCGGTACAATATTGCGGGCAAGCGTAGGCGGCGGCCATGGCGGCGGCGTAAACGTAACTAACTCGGGCAGATTGTATATGAATGGCGGATTTATAACCGGCAACCACGCCGGATTAGGCGGTGGAATCCACCTCGCCGCCAACTGCGTCTTCACCTTTAATAACGGAACTATCAACAACAACTCGGCTACCTGGAGCAGCGGCGGCGGTATCGGAATGTCCTCAGGCGCTACCGTAGTTATGCACAATGGCACAATCAGCGGCAACTCCACGATCAACGCCGGCGGTGGGGTGGACGTAACCATGGGGGCTTCGTTCACCATGCACAACGGATCTATCATAAACAACACCGCTACCGGTGTTGGCGGCGGCATAAATTTCTGGCATGCGACAGTCGGCGCTTTTAACGGCGGCATAATCAGCGGCAACAGGGCCGGCACCAACGGTGGCGGCATCTATACGCCCGGTGGCAACTTCACCATGGGCACCACCGGCGCGGCGCGGACAATCAGCAACAACTCGGCGGGTACTGCTGGGGGCGGCATATTTAGCAGCGGCAGCTTTACTATACCCGCGACACCTGCGACAACAATCAGCGGCAACTGGGTAGGTACAGCAGCCGGCATCGTGTCTGCTACCGGCACCGGCGGCGGCATACATATGAACGGCGGCTCCCTGACCATGAGCGGCGGGCAGATTACCGGCAACAACAGGGCTGCCCTTGGTGGTGGCGTACACATGGCAGGTGCCGGTATTCTTACTATAAACAATGCAGGCGCCCAAATTTCGAGCAATAACGCAACCGTTTCCGGCGGCGGTGTGCATAGAGCAGGCACAGGCGGCATGAACATGAGTGCGGGCACAATTAACGGTAACCGGGTGGGGGCTGCAGGTGTTCTGACCAGCGTGACCGGACCCGGTGGCGGCGTACACTGGGCAAGCAGCGGTACATTCACCATGAGCGGCGGAGCAGTTTCTGGCGGCAACCTGGCTACCACCGGTGCCGGTGTACACGTGGCCAGCGGCAACTTTACAATAAACGGCGCCGGAGCTGCTATTCAGGGCAACAACGCAACCACCAACGGCGGTGGGGTGCATTTTGCGGGCACAGGCACTTTCACCATGAGCAACGGCATAATCGGCAACAACCGGGTAGGAGCCGTTGGCAACGCGGCCAGCGTAACCGGCCCCGGCGGCGGCGTGCACATGGCCGCCGGTACCTTTAATATGAGCGGTGGCACTATAGGCCACGCGACAACCGACGGCCAAGCCAACAGAGCAACTACCGGAGGCGGCGTAAATCTAGCCGGAGGCGGCGCCTTCACTATGAGCGGGGCCGCAGTGGTCGCACACAACAATGCGACCGCCGCAGGCGGCGGGGTACATAGAGCTGCCGGCGCCGGTAACATGGCTTTGAGCGCGGGTATGACGGGCGCGATACGCAACAACCGAGTAGGGGGCGTAGATAACGCAAACAGCGTAACCGGCACCGGCGGTGGCATACATTGGGGTGGCACCGGCACCCTCACCTTAAGCGGAGGCATCATAGGCGCTGCAGCTCCCCCGGCGCTCGGCAGCAATAGGGCTAATACCGGCGGCGGTATACATATGGCCAGCGGCGCACTCACTATGAACAACGCAGGCGCCCAGATACTAGGCAACAACGCGACTGGCTCGGGCGGCGGCGTGCACTTTGCGAGTACCGGCATCTTTACCATGAGCGGCGGTACAATCGGCAACAATAGGGTTGGCCCTATAGCCGGCGGCGTTGCCGGCAACGGCGGTGGCATCCACTTCCAATCTGGTACATTCAACATGAGCGCCGGCCAGATTAATAACAACAATCGGGCAGCCGGTGGCGGCGGTGTGCACTTGTCGGGCACCAGCAATGCCACTATGAGCGGCACGGCGACTATTACAGCCAACAACGCAACTGTCAACGGAGGCGGAGTTCACAGGTCCGGCACCGGCACGTTCACAATGAGCGCAGGCACAATCAGCAACAACCGGGTGGGCCCCGATGGCGTTGCCACAGTGGCCGGCACCGGCGGCGGGGTGCACGTTGCGTCCGGCACGTTCCACATGAATGCCGGCTCGATTTCGGGTAACAACCGGGCAATAACCGGTGGTGGTGTCCATGTCGCGGCTGGCACATTCGTACTGCGGCAGACCGGTGCAGGCAACCCAACGATTACCGGCAACTCGGCAATTGCCGCAACCGGTGCCGCCGGCGGTGGTGTGTGGAGTGCAGTGGCATTTACCATGAACGCCGGCACAATCGAAAACAACCAGGTGACCGATGCCGCCGGGGCGCTGGCCGGCGCGGGCGGCGGTGTGCACATGAACACAGGCCTCCTCACCATGAACGGCGGCAATATACAGGGCAACAACAGGGCCGCGATCGGGGGCGGCGTGCATCTTCTCGGCGCCAGCGGCCTCACGATACCTGCCGGCAGCACGGCCACAATTACCGGCAACCGCGCGACAACCCATGGCGGCGGCGTGGCGGTTAACAGCGGCACCTTTACTATGAACGCCGGCACAATCGGCAACAACCAGGTGCTTAGCGCCGCGGGCGCGCTAGCCGGAAACGGCGGCGGTGTGCACGTAAACATAGGCGGCACTTTCAACATGAGTGCCGGCCAGATCAACAACAACAATCGGGCCACTAACGGCGGCGGTGTATACCTTATCGGCACCAGCAACTTTACCATGAGCGGCACCGCGCTGATTACAGCAAACCACGCGACTTCTTCGGGCGGCGGGGTGCACAGGTCGGGCACCGGCACCTTCACCATGAACGCGGGCACAATCAGCAATAACCGCGTTGGCCCCGCAGATTCCACTGCCGCGAGCGGTGTGGGCGGCGGCGTACGTCTCGCCAGCGGCACATTTAACCTGAATGCCGGCTCGATTTCTGGCAACAACAGGGCGGGCAGCGGCGGCGGTGTGCACCTGCAAGCCGGCACCTTCACCATGGGAGCCGGCGGCGGAACTCCGGCAATCACCGGCAACGCAGCTACCAGTGCAGGCGGTGGCGTGTGGAGCAGTATACCCTTTACCATAACCGCCGGATCAATAGGAGATAACCGGGTGGGCAACACCACGTTGCCGGCGGCCACCATGCCCCCAACCGGCACCGGCGGCGGCGTGCATATGGCAATAGGCCTTCTTACCATGAGCGGCGGCCAAATTAACAATAACAATAGAGCGGGTACCGGTGGTGGCGTACATTTAGCGGGCACCAGCTCCCTCACCATAAGCGGTACTGCTGCCGCAATTACCGGCAACCTCGCGACCACCTCGGGCGGCGGTGTGCACATGGCAAGCACAGGCACTTCAACTATGAGCGCAGGCCAGGTCAGCAATAACCGGGTAGGCGCCCTTACCCCTGTTACCTCAATATCCGGCACCGGCGGCGGTGTGCATATGCAGAGCGGCGCATTCAATATGAGCGGCGGCCAGATTTCCACTAACAACAGGGCCGGCAGCGGGGGCGGTATACACCTGGCAGGCAGCAGCGCCCTCACAATGAACAACGCCGCGGCCACAGTTACAGGCAACACAGCCGTGGATACGGGCGGTGGAGTGGCGGTCACCGCGCAAGCCAACTTCACTTTGACTAGCGGCTCGGTCACAAGCAACAATACCACCACCGGCGCAGGTAGCCGAGGCGGCGGTATCTTTGCCACCGGCGCGGGCACAGGCGCAAACAGCTTCACCATTGGCTCGGGCGCGACTATAAGCGGCAACACCGCGGGGTCTGCCGTGGGCAACATTACGGGCTTGGGCGGCGGTGTGTTTGTGGACACCGGGCGTACCCTCACCATGAACGGCGGCGTGATAGAGCAAAATATTGCATCCTCCGACCCGCCTACAACCTCCAGCGGCGTGCACGTACTCGGCACCTTCAACATGCAAGGCGGCCAGATACGCAACCACACCCACACTGCCCGCGCCGGCAGCGCGGGGCGCGGCGTGTTTGCGGGGACGGCCGGCGTATTAAACATAACCGCAGGCGAAATCCGCAACAACGAGACCGACGGCGACGGCGGCGGTATCGACGTGCTGGACACTGCAGGCATAGTTACCATCGGCGGCACGGCAATTATCCGCGACAATACGGCTATCGGCAGCGGCGGCGGCATCCGCCGTGCAGCGGGCAGCTTAATTGTTGAGGGTACAGCGCAAATCCACGACAATACGGCCTCTTGGGGCGTTGGCGGCGGCATAACAACCTCCGGTGCCTTGACTGTGAGAGGTGGCGCGCAAATTCGCGACAACAACGCTACGAATGGCAACGGTGGCGGTATCCTCATAAACACCTCTACTCCGGCAAGCATTTACGGAATAGGCGCTGCCCGCCCTCTAATCACCGGCAATACAGCGGGCGGTAATGGCGGTGGTATTCATACACACGCAGCCATCACCATGACAAATGCCACTCTTCAAGACAACACGGCTCTGGGCACAGCGTGGGGGACTAATGGCAACGGCGGCGGTATTTGGTCAAGCATAACCCTTCCCGGCACAACTCTTATGCTGACAGGCACTATCATCGACGACAACACGGCCGAGGGCAACGGTGGTGGTATCTTCAAGAGCGGAACGGCTACGCTGCTTAATGTCAGTGGTGGCGCGATTACCAATAACTCGGCAGACGACGGACGAGGCGGCGGAATTTATATGGCGACCGCGGCCACCTCTACCACAACCAACCGTCTGACAACCAGTGCAACCACTACGTTTACCGGCAACTCGGCAGACGATCCGATCAACTTCTCTATGGGCATGGGCGCTGCAAACTTTACGACTGTTCAGTGGCAGACTGCCAACAGCCTTGGTGGTGTATTGCTACCCACCCCGAATAACCAGCCTCACCTTCTCAATAACTACGACGTCTTCTGGGAACATGACTTCCAATCAACAGAACTCTTTCTGGTAATAGAAGGCTACGAGTTTGGCTACGCGACCTTAACGGCTCCCGACCCTGAAGACGGCACAGACCAGATCGTAATCGCCGATGAAGATGAACCGGAGCCTGACAGCATATTTGTAACCCCGGGCGATGAAGTTAAGGTTGAAGTAACCCTGACCGGCGACTACGCGCTCTTCCCAGAATGGTTCGTAGTTCGCGTGACCGTCGACGATGGCGACACACCCGACATAACCTACCTGGATCTGTCGGAAACCCCGCCGGAGTATCTCACCTTCCCAATGCCTGGTTCAAACACCACGGTAACCGTGGAGATCATGCCGATGGACGACTGGGGCTTTAACCTGACGCATGAAGACCTTCACTACGGCTACCACCTGATCAACATGTTCCTGCCGGTGGAGATTTATCTTGGCAAGGACCCCGCTAACAGCACCGACCCGGATGACGTCTACTTTGCGATTTTCAACGGCGTGGGCGCGGACAGCTGGGATTTACAGGTTAGAGCAGAGGCGTACAACGGCTGCGACGAACTTGCCAGGAGGCTGTTTAGAGAGAGCGACGCCCCAAGCACTAACCCGCTCCCGATACTTGCGGATATAGATGTTTTCGAGCAAGACAGCGACAACCTGCTGACGATTATCAACTGGGCGGACACTACTGACTTTGACCGTATTGAAGTGCGTACAAGACCCACCGACATACCGCTGGCGGCCGAGCACAAGGCGGAGCTCAGATGGACTGTTATTCCGTTCTTTGATCCGAACCCTTAACACCCGCCTCTTTAGTTATCTGTCTCTTTGTGCTACAATAGATTTATGGCATGAGCAATTGAATGCTTGAAATAGACAAAATGCACAGGAGGGAGACACATTGCGTATTAAGCTATTGATTTTAGCGTTTATCATGGCTGCCTCACTAATAAGCTGCGGGGTCACGCCTGAGCTGGATTCAATGCCGGAAGAAATCATTTATCAGACACAGCCGCCAAGTTTGACCGAGGAGCCAGGCGAAGAATTGGTGGAAGGCGAAGCTGAGCCAGAACCCACAACACAGCGCTTGACAATAGTGGCCCTTGGGGACTTAATGGTTCACATTGACCAAATTTGGGACGCAGAGACCGAAGACGGCGGGTATGACTTTACCCACAACTTTGCGCAGGTGAAAGATGACCTTATGGAAGGGTTCGCGATTGGCAATCTGGAAACGGTTCTCGGTGGTCCGGAAATTGGGCCAATGTGCTTTCCACAGTTCAACACCCCCGACGAGTTTGCTGTTGCGCTCAGGGCAAACGGATTTGATTTTGTCAGTACCTGCAACAATCACAGCTTGGACTGGGGCCCACCGGCACTAATTAGAACACTTGATGCCCTTGATTCGATTGGCCTTGGGCATACCGGAACTTATCGGACACAGGAGGACAGCGAACAGATTACCATTGTGGAAGCAGATGGATTTCGAATTGCGATTTTAGCGTTTACGTTCTCCACAAATGGAATTCCCATACCTGCTGGCAGGGAGTACCTTGTCAACATGATTTCCGAAGAAAAAGTGATTGCCGACCTTGCCAGAGCCAGGGCATTGGAGCCTGACTTGATTGTTGTCCTGCCACATATGGGAAACGAGTATGAGGAATTTACCCGGGCCGTCTTTTTGCATTGGATGGATTTGATGCTCTACCACGGCGCTGACTTTGTGCTGGCGGCACACCCCCATGTCCTTCAGCCCATGATGGTACGGGAACTTACCGACATCGAAAGAGTAGAGCGCACGGGGTTCATTATGCCCTCCTTGGGGAATGCTATCTCGACTCAGCGCACCGAGCCAAGGGATATAAGTATTATTCTCAAGCTTGATGTGGTCATGGAACCCGGGGAACGTCCAGTCCTGGAACGGGTGCGGTTTGTCCCAATCTGGGTGCAGTATCGCCACGCATCGGGGCCTACAATGATTAGGGTGCTTTCGGTATGGGACGCAGTAGAAAGTTTTGCTGACCCGTCCAATCCGCTGGGGCTTAGGCCACATGACATCGATCGACTTCATAGGGCAAACAGCTATATCACAAATATGTTTTTCGGCGCGCCCAGAACAGGTGAAGATTTTGCCCGGGAATACATATTCTTCGAGCGAACCAATGAAGTAAGCCAGTAGTCAGCAAATATGGCTACCGCAGTCATTGCCATTCCAGCAGTATTTAGCCCGACTTATTTTATGATGCTTTTATATGATCGAGGAAGTGACTGTCGACTTGCGGAATTCTATCCCTAATGCTTGTTCGGTGCAGCCGCTGTTTTGCACGAAATCTTGAGATTTTACAAAAACATCAGGCTCTGCTAATAGCGGAGCCTGATGTTTTTGTTAGTGGGTGAGCCCCCGGAAATCACTCCACACTGTAGTTTTTTCGATTGATCCAATCGGTGGAAACATCCATAGCTGCTCGGGTGGCGTTTGTTTGATCTAAGGCATTTAGCATCACAAAGTCGTGTATGATTCCCTGGAAGCGGATCGCGGTAACATCGACACCGCTCTCTCGCAGCTTTACGGCATACGCTTCCCCTTCATCGCGCAATACGTCGGCTTCCCCGTTGATAATCATCGCGTCAGGAAGACCCTGCAACTCTTCTTTTGTTGCGCGTAGCGGTGAAGCGGTAACCTGATTACGGTCTGTTTCGGAGGTTGTGTATTGATCCCAGAACCACATCATCCCATCGCGGTATAGGTAATAGCCCTCTGCGAACTGGAGATAGGATGGGGTATCGAAGTATGCGTTGGTGACAGGGTAATACATCAGTTGCTTATGGATTTTAGGACCGCCGCGTTGCTTTGCCAAGATGGTCATCACGGTTGCCATATTGCCACCTACGCTATCGCCGGCTACAGTCAAAGTATCCAGATTCATGCTCCATCCCATATGCTCAGATATCCTTGGCAAGCCGGATAAAATCGCGTAGCACTGCTCGACTGCGGTGGGGTACTTGGCCTCCGGTGAAAGGCTGTACTCTGGGAAAACAACCACACTGTTTGTGCGCGCACCCAGTTCCCGGACAAGCTTGTCGTGGGTATGAAGGTTGCCGAAAACCCACCCGGCGCCGTGTATGTAAAAAATCACATTGGGGGTGCCGGTAATATTCTCCGGCCAAACGCAGTGCACGTTGATATTGCCCCAATTTCCGGTATCAACCAATAGGCTAGTGACCTTGGCAGGGCACTTGAATACAGGGGTATCCTGGGCGGCATTTAGCCGCTCGCGCCCCTGTTCCGGTGGTATCTGAAAGATCAGCGGCGGCTTGGAGCTTGATATACACAATTCTCTTGCGGCCGGTTCCAGCGATATAAGTTTTTCCATGCATGCACTCTCCCAAACAAAAATATTTCACCCAGCGTTGTGTGAACTATTTTATGATTATTTCGCACAGATGGTGTCAGCAATATGGCGCGGTCGATTTTGCATAGCTGTTACGTTAAGCCTAGTCCTCTTTGTATTGCAATTTGCTACGGTGTCAGATGTCATACAACTTAGCCAGTGCTCCGGTTTTTGTGCTGAGTCTCGCTGGGTAAAGCTATCAAAATTTCATATGCGGCTATGGCGGAATCGGCAGGCGCGCTAGATTCGGGTTATATCCCTTCTGTGACTATCTCAACAAATAAGATGCTTATACTTAAAGATTTTAAGCTCACCACCTGCAGGGCGAAGTAGTCAATAGAAGGTGGACATAAAAAAACTATTAAGCCGCCTGCTCAATTTTAAATTGAACAGGCGGCTTTCTGTTGAGTTTACGGAGTGATCGGATAGTATTGAAGTAGCGAGGTGTGTCGCGCCAGCCAAAACTACTGTGGTATGAATGTCCAAGTTAGATTAGTGCTGAGCGTTCCGCTGGGCCCGCCTGGTGTGCCGGGCCCACCAGGCGTGGATGGAGGCGCCGCAACCAGAACGTCCCTGTTGACGGCACGCAAATCAACCCAGCTTATGGTATGCGAAGCTGCAGTTGAGTTGGTCGAGTTGGTGTACACAACTCCCGTTACGCCCGAGCCGCCGGTGGGGCCAACACGCATCATATTGCCCAGGGTATCGTTTGCAAAGGAAACCTGCAGCTGCCAGTTTGCGAGGGCGTGGGGGTTAGAGACTGTAATATTCGCACTTGCTATCGGCGTTGCGCCGTAGAAATTGTTCGCGACCGTACCATCGCCCAGCCGGTGTATCTGTAGTTGTGCGGAGAGCTGGCGCACACCGAAGTCAAGCGCCGGGAAAGTGCCCGACCAGCGGTCGTCTTGGTGAACCCAAATCGCGGTCACTGTCATGGGGCCGTTTACCGGCGTAGTGGCTGTAAATGTAACGTTTGGCGCTGACTCCCACCGCACAAAGACGTACTCCGGGTCTGGGTTGGTGACGGTGGGCATATTGCCCGCGCCCACCGTTTGACCGTGCTGTACTGTTCTGGTTGTGTTTTGGGTAGTGTTAGCGGGGTTGACGAAGGATACTATGTGGCCGGACACAAACCCTTGGTTCTGCGCATAGATATCGTAGTTGTTGAAGAGGTTGGGATCTACCGCCGTAACGGAGGTCTCGCCGTCCCGCGAGCGTATATTTTGGAGGGTGGCGTTGTTAAACAGAGTAGTGCTTACCAGCACGCCGTTACCCGCCGTGTTCCCGCTGAATATTGGGCGCTGTGACGCAGTTGTCACCCAGTTGTCATTGGCCGTTTGCAAACGCGCCAATGTCTGAGCAGCCGTGTCTTGGAAGTGAATGCCACCGCCGTAAGTACCCGCGTGGTTGTCGCGAATCTGTACGTTAGGGCCTTGAATACTAACTGCGTTGGCAGGGCCAAAGCCAACCACATTTACCCCACCCGCAACGGTTTGCGCGATATTGTTGTGTATCTGCGCGTTGCCGCTCATGTTCAGGGCGTTGACAGGAGCGTTTCCACCGAGATGTACGCCGCCAACAGCGGAGGTTGTTGCCGTGTTGTGATGTATCCGCGCATTATCCTCCATGTTAAGGGTGCTTCCTTCAGTAATCAGAACTCCACCCACGGCATATGCGGTGTTGCTGTCTATCCGAGAGTTCCCGCGCATGTTGAGTGTGGCTGTGGTTGCGATCGCTCCGCCAGCCAAGTTTCCTGCTGTGGTATTTGCTAAGGTATTGTTGTTAATGCGAGCGTTACCATCCATAGTAAGGGTGCGACCGTTGATGCCCACACCAGCACCTACACCTTGAGGGCCGGTCATGTAGGGGCCTGTGTGCGATGCGGTGTTGTTGTGGATTTGTGCATCGCCGTTCATTGTAAATGTTCCCACGCCGATAGCGGCTACTCCACCGCCCCAGGTGTTTACCGCAGCAGTGTTGTTGTGGACTTGGGCGGTTCCGCTCATAACAATATGACCGCCTGCGATTGCAAGCACCCCACCGCCGCCGGCAGTATGCTGCGGACCGGCCCAAGTACTTGTAAATATCGTGCCACCACTGGCGTTGTTGTGGTGCACTGCACCACCGCTCATGTTAAAGGTACCGTTACCCTCAACCCGCACACCGCCACCGCCGTTAGCGCTGTGGTTACGCGCAATCTCCCCGCCCTGCATGTTGAATATGCCGCCTGCGCCTACGTTCACGCCGCCGCCTGTTACTGTGCCGCCGCCAGCTGGGTTGTGTCCCCGCAGCACAAGGTTGTTGTTGAGACTGGCCGGGTTGCCCATGGTCAAGGTCGCGCCGTCAACACTAAAGTGCCTGTTGGTATTGCCGGTAGCAAGCGTGATTGTGCCGCCCGCGTCCGGGGCTGTGCTCGACCACAGGGTTATGTTCCGCCCGCCGCCGATGTCCACCGCACCGCCTGCCGCCAGCAACTGACGGTCGGTGACAGGTATCTCGGCAACTGTGGTCGCGTCGTGGATGTTGATGACCGCTGTGCCGTTCGCGGGTACATTCGCAACTTGCAGGCGCAGCCACCAGTCAAAGTTCATCGCGCTCCAACCCGCCGCGCCCTGCACATAGATATCGTAGTTATTAAATAGGTTCGCGTTTACATGCGGGCTGACTGTGTCGTTGAGCGGAGCAATCGAGGTCAGGCCGCCAAACGGGCGCACATGGTTTGCCGTGTTGCGCAGCTCGTTGTTCACCCGCCGCTCGTTGGCGCTGTTGCTGGCAAATACCGGGCGGTTTGCAACCGCCTGCACCCAGTTGTTGTTCAGGTTTTGTACTATGGTGTTCGCCGCTGCCTCAGTTGTCCCGCTCATGAAGATAGCGCCGCCGGTGCCGTTGGGACCGGTGGTCCGGTTGCCGGTAAACGAAGCACCGCTGCCAACATTGACATGCTCGTTAACTACCGCAACGCCGCCACCACTGGAAAAGGAAGTGTTGTTTTGAATAGTGCCGTTTATAGTCACCGGCCGACTGTGGACATAGATACCGCCGCCCTGCCAAGCCGACGAGTTGCCACGTACAGCTGCGCCCGCCCCAATGGTCACGTTGGCTGTGGAACCAGTTCCTTGTAAGTTTATGCCGCCGCCTGTAGTTGAGGCAGTGTTGGCCTGGGCCTCAGCCGCCGGGCCGGTCAGACCCGCAAGTGCGCCTATGGTGCCACCTTGCATTGTAAAATTAGCATTGTTCAGCATGGATACGCCACCGCCTGCATTGGCTGCATTACCGTGGATATGCCCATTGTTCATAGTGAATGTGCTGGTGCCGAGCATAATCACGCCGCCGCCCAAACTGCCCGTGCCGCCCCGGATTTCTCCGCCGTGCATGGTAAAGCTTCTGGTGCCGGATAGGTTCACACCGCCGCCGTGGCCGTTTGCGGAATTGTGTGATATCGCCGGGTTGCCCCCGCCCTGGCCCATGATAAACTCGCCCGCGCCGGAGGCAAACACGCCGCCGCCGTTGCCGGTGGCTGTATTGCGCTGTGCCAAAATCTCGGCTGGGGTTACCCCCGTAAGGGCACCGATTGTACCGCCCTGCAGGTGGAAGTTGCCGCCCGTGGCCACGTGCACACCGCCGCCACCGCTGATGGCGCTGTTGCCGTGAATATGCGGGTGGCCTGTGTTTTGCATGGTGAATGTACCGCCGTTACCTACAAACACGCCTCCGCCGCCCTGGATAACCTCCACCCCTGAGGGGGATATGCTTGATTCGTTGCCCGCAATCTGCGCGGTGCCGGACATATCGAAGCTGCCGCCCACAAAAACACCGCCGCCACCTCCACCGGCAACCACAGTACCGGTAACCACGTTGCCGCGAATCGCGCCCGCAGACATTGTGCCTGTGCCGGACTGTAAAAGTAAGCCGCCGCCGCTGCCTTGGGTTGTTCTGTTGCGCTGGGCGTCTGCCGCCGCGCCTGTAAGCCCCTCGGCCACACCTATAGTGCCGCCGGTCATTGTAAAGCTGGTGCCGTCCATAAACACACCACCGCCGCCGGTGCTGCCGGTGTTGCCGTGTATGTGCGCGTTCTCGCTCATGCTGAAGCTTGCGCCTGAGGCCACGTGCACGCCGCCGCCGGTGCCAAAAACGCTGTTGCCGTGTACCTGCGCGGTGCCGCTCATGTTGAAGCTGCCGCCGGCTATAAACACACCGCGACCAATGCTTCCGTCTGCGCCCGAAATGGGTAGGTGGTCGCGTATCTGCCCGCCCTGCATGTTAAAGGTACCGGCGCGAACACGCACACCGCTTGCGGTATCCGACGTGGCAGTTGTGGTGTTGGAGTGGATATCGCCACCATGCATGGTGAAAGTACCCGCACCGTTGACCACGCCACCGGCCGAGTGAGTCGAATTGCCGGCCGCATTGTTCGAAATCTCACCAGCGTGAATGGTTGTAGAACCAAAACTAACTACGCCGCCAACACTGGATGTTGATACTGTTTGGGCAGTGTTGCTGTGTATTCTGCCGCCGTGCATGTTAAATGTACCTATGTTGTTACGCACACCACCGGTGCTTTCTGTTGTACTAGTACCAGCGCCTGTGTTATAGCGTATTTCTCCACCGTACATGTTGAATATTACAGTATTGCCCTGTGAATTTTGAACATCCACGCCGCCACCAAAAGAGTGGGCATTATGCTCAATTATTCCACCCCTAAGGGTTAGCTGGCTGCCGGCGCGAGCCTGTATACCTCCACCAAGCTGGGTGCCGCCGTGGCCCCGCAATACAAGGTGGTCGTTGAGGTTGGCTTGGTTACCTATGGTCAGGTGCCCACTGGATTCAACAACAAAGTGCCTGCTACTGTTAATCGGCGAAGCGTTCAGGGTTATTATGTTATTGGTGTTTGTGCTTGACCAGATGGTAACCGGACGTTGTACATATATCACACTGTTCAGCACTCTGTCGTTTATGTCTACGCCCGCAGCTGCCGAGGCCTGGATGTCGATGATTGACACGTTTGTGTCGGCCACTTGCGCCCGCAGCCAGGTGTCGAAGGTCATTGTCGCTACCCAGCCGGTGCCGGCTGCCCAAATGTCGTAGTTATTGAACAAGTTCGCGCCTGCATACGGGGCTACAGTGTCATTCAGGTTCGCTATCGAGGTAACGCCGCCTTGTGGCCGAATGTTCGGGTGCGCAATGCGCATAGCGTCATTGCGCATCGACTCGCCGGCCGAGTTGCCGCCAAATATCGGGCGACTCCAGCCTCCCGCCTGGACGGTGTTAATGCTGTTAAGTATAGTGTTAACATGGGCTTCGTTGCCGCCGATGTATATGCCCCCACCTTTGCCGTCCGCGTCGGTGACACTGTTGTTAATAAAGCTTGTGGGACCCCCTATGGAAAGACTGCCTGAAGCGGCAACGTATACGGCACCGCCCTCATATACGGCAACATTGTTTTCAAGCACAGCGTTGCCCAAAAATTGAGTGCTAACCCTTGAGAATATACCACCGCCGGCCACGCCCGCACGGTTATCTGCTATCCTTACATTACCCAGGTTGGCTGCCATATACATGCCAGCTCCCACATATATGCCGCCACCTAAATTACTCGCTGAGTTCCCGACAATGTGGCCATGGTTAGACATAAGAATAGAAGAAGAGCTGCCGACGGCCGCAATGGCACCACCATTAGGCGCGTGGCTCCCCCGTATAATTCCTCCAATAACAATCAGTGCGCCAGACTGTACTTCAATACCACCGCCAAGTATTGAACCGGTCTGCACAGTACCGGGGGCCACCGGGTTGTGCCCTTGCAGGATTAGGTTATTGTTAGCCGCACCCAAGTAAAAACCGGTAGCGCTGGAAACCGAAACGATGAAATGCCTCTCGTGGTTTCCGGGCGCGAGGGAAATAATAGTCCCAGGCTGGCTGGAGCGTATTTGTACGGCGCCCCTGTTTATCTCAATAGGCTGGGTAAGTATCCGGGGGCCAGGATGTTCCATAACATCAATGTTTACAATCTGACCTGGGCCACCTATATCGGTGCCACCGCCCGAAACTCCCGGACGCGTGTTCACCTGATTTTGCAACCAGTCGGTAAATGCGTTCAACGGCACAATGCCCATAAATTCAACCCGCACATCCCTGGGTTCGCTTATTACAACCAGATATTCACCCTGTACGGGCACACCGTCCGGCTCTTCTGCTTCGTTTTCTTCGCTGCCAGAAAAAGTTATTACGCTTTGCGTGAACGCGGTTTCCCCGGTCTGGGGATGAATAACCGCATACCTAACCTGGGTCTCAAAGGCAAAGCCGGCACCGCCCGCCTCGTATTCATCTATGTATGCGTCATTGCTGCCTTCGCCAAAGCCCGCGATCATTCCGCGGAACCCGGAAAACGCACCGTAAATATCATCGAACAAATCTTCATCGATCAGCCCGTAGCTGCCAACCTCAATGCCGCCGCTCGGTGGTGCTATGTAAGAATGGTAAGTCAGCCAATACTCCGCAAAGCCGCCGTCATCAGATACTGTTATAAGATGGGTAATGTCCTCGCCGTCTTGTGTGGTCGCGCTCACCCCGCGCAAAAGCAGCGCGTCAGTGTCAGTTTCCGAATGCAGCTCTTCCATCCCGATGATAAGCTCGCTGTCAAAAGTAAAGGTAATCCCGAGCTCTGCTTCTTCCTCGGGCTCGTGGGGTTCGTTTTCTTCTTCGCACTCGTCTTCTACGTAGGCGTCGTCATTGTCCGGGTAGTTTTCGGGGTACTCGCCCGGCAGCTCGGGTGGCAAGATTACTGTTGGCTCATCCTCGCATACACAAAGACTGCCGCAAAGCTCGCACTCCTCGGGCCAGGGCAGTCCATCGCCATCCTGGCCTCCTTCTTCCTGGTTGTCACCGTCATACTCGCCGTCATAGTCGTCGCCATAGCTATTGTCGTAGCCGCCAAGATAACTATCATCGTTGTCCGCTGCGGCAGAGCCAGAGTAATAGTCATCGTTGCGGCCAACATCGTAACCATGACCGTATACTTCCACGCCTTCGTACACCCCCGAGCCTAACTCCAGCCCGAGGTCAAAACCGGTAACGCCGATAGTCGCTACACCAAAAATCAAACAGAGCGACAGAACAAACGCCGCTATGCGCTTATGCGTGCGGGTAATGCCTTTCGCAAACTTGGCAACAAAATTATCTGTTATCTTCATATTTCACGGCCCCTTTGAGTTCGTTATATGTCAAAAGATATTTGTATCTTTGGTGTGCAAAGTTTAAGTTAGGCGTTTTTCCCTTGATACTGAATTTTGTCCATAAGCTGTTCGACTTCCCGGTTGCTCGCCTTTTTCGACCTGATGAGGAGCGCTATCAGCACGAGAATCGCAAGCACGGCCACTGTTATTGCAACTATTGCCCAGACCGGCAGCTGCTGCGAAGTGCCTGCACTCACAATTGGAGGTACTTGTGTCCATTGGTTTGCCGCGGCTGCGTTTACTACCGCCGCCTCTTGCGGCGCCACGATAAACTCGCGCTCAAATTCCCAAGCTCTGCCTTCGTGCTCAAGCTGTATCCTAGCGAGGTATTCTCCCGGGTGTATCCCGAAACCCTCCATATCCATCATCGTGAACGGAAAGACGCTGTTCGGCGCGAAGTCTACGTTTACATCAGCCATGCTAAAAATCGGAGTATCCTGCCCTGCCTGATAAATCTGTGCACTTGCCACCGCACCCATACTCATTCGCGGCTGGGGATTGCGCACCTCCGCAACGACGGCGGCCCGGTAGTATACGGTTTCTGCCCTAACATCACCTAGAAGAAAATCTGGCGCTATTGCCACATCACCTTCTTGCAGGCGAACTATCATTACGTGCGCGAACTGGTTGACGAACATTCCGGCTTCTTCCATTTCTTGGTCAGTCACGTCCCGCAGCATGTGTATAGCACCGAGAACCATGCCGCCACCAAGCCCCGTGGCCGGTGTGTTAAGGGTTACGGGCACAACGCTGACCTGCCCCGCCGGGATAATTATTCTGCTCTCTACTCCAAGAGTAGCGATGTCTGTAAAGTCGTGTGCAAGTGTTGTGTCTAGTTCTCCTGGGCGGGTGTAGTCTATAATCCCATTCATGTTTGTGCCCGCGGTAAAGAGACTTACTTCAATCGCGATATCAAAATCGTTTTCGTTTTCTACACGCATTGTAATTTCCTGTTGCTGCCCGGCTGTTACGTCCAGGTTAAAGAACCCGTTTGTTTCCGGTCTTTGGTTGTCTGGCAAGTTAGGTGCTATCGAGAACCCCCCGGCCGCCCCGGCCGTAATACCAAGGACGACGGTGGAAAGTAAGAATACAATCACCATTCCTGTAATTTTTATTGTTCTAACCATGTTTGTATCCTCCGAATTAAAAATTTGCGGGGTTCTCAATAATCTTTCACCTAATTTGGACTGCTCTGCCCGCGCTGCCACTGGCGAGGCGCCGGTGCTGTTTTGTGTTCTCACTCTGTGGCGCCTCACTTTGTGTTGTGTCCATGGTCTAAAGCGCAGGAACTGCCGTCCATGTCATAGTAGCTGTTGCCTGACCGATAGCAGTTGCGGTGCCGGGTATCATGTGGAGTTCAGCCACAAGGTTTGTTGCCCAAAGAATCTCAACACCGGCAAGGTTTCTGCCTCGAACAAAAGTCGCGGTTGCCCCGGGTGTTCCACCCGAACCGGACATAAGCGGATTTGTCAAACCTAGGTCCGCTGTAACAACAGCGGGGCTTGCCGACATAGTTCGCCACTCATTGTTGGCGTTTGTAACTTCCCCCGCGGCAGTGTTTGCAATAATCGGAGTTCCGCTATCTTGAGTGAAAACTTTGAAAGCGCCGCTGATAGTATTCGCTCCGCTAACCTGAAACCCCGTAAGGTTAACTTGCACATCGAAGTCAACCCCAGACCTTACACGCAGCCCAATCTCGCGTCCGTCGGAATCGTGATGATCTACTGCGGAGCTGCGCACTATGTTAGCTGTTGCCTCATTTACATCCATAATGTCTATTATGCCAAAGCAAAGCCCGTTGCTAAGCCCAGCAACCGTTCCCGGGAAGTTTGGGTCTGTGTCGGGACGTATTTCCGGCGGGGTTGTCGAAGGTGACAAGTCGATTCCGGCGGGGGATGGAGAGCTGGCCAAAGCTAGGCTGCCCATAGAAGCTGCCAGAGCTACTGCTAGGGCTACTGCGATAATTTTCCTCTTTATTTTTACCACCCCACTCATACGACATTTTGAACGGACAACTACGCAGGAATTACCGTCCAAGTCATAGTAGCGGTTGTTTCACCGGCAGCTAGTGCGGTATTTGGCAGTATGTTAAGTAGACCTACCAAGTTTCTGCCCCAAAGCATCTCAACGCCGGCAAAGCTTCTGCCCTCAACAACAGTAACAGCTGACCCGGCAGTTGTTCCGGTACCGGCCATTAGGTTAGGGTTCATAAGGGTAAAAGTGTTGGGGCTTGTCAGCGGTAGGCTCTGCCACCCGCCGTCCGCGCGATTGTACCCGCCGCTCGCGCCAGTGGCGGTAACAGCAGTTGCACCGGTTGCCGTAAAATTCATGAAAGCGCCAGGAAGGGTGTTCGTCACATTGGTGCCGGTACCGCCCACATCGGCTCTAAACCCTGTAAGAGTGACCTGCACATTGAAGTTAACCGCAGACCTAGTGCGTAAGCCTATCTCTTCCCCGGCAGCGGTGCGGCTGTGCGTCATGGAATTGCGCACTACATTGGCTGAAGCTGTATTTACAGTTGCAACGGCTATAGAGCCAAAGTCAAGTCCGTCGGCAAGATTCGCCATAGGCGGAAAGTCGGGGTCTGTATCTGGCGGTATGGTTGGCGGAGTTGTTGCTCCTTGCAATTCAATTCCGGCGGGGGACGGGTTGGCAAAAGCTACGCTGGTCATAGAAAGGGCCAGAGCTGCTACCAAAACTGCTGCGATAATCTTCTTTTTCATACTTGTTTCCTCACTTTCAAATGCTTTTTTTGTTATTTATTACTGTTAAAGAGCTGAGCTTTGCTTTTTGTTTCTCTCCTCCTCTTACTCCTATATCTGCGTTATGTTTAATCCCAATAGAAGGCTCATGGGGACAGCTTTCTTCGGGAATATTTGTGTCCGGTGTACTGCCATTGGCTTTAAACTCTTTTATGCTAGCAATAACGATAATTCCCGCAAGGCCTACGTGTATCGAGCTCCAAATGTCCAGCCAAACCATTGTCGCACCAGAGATGGTCTGAGTTGCAAAGAAGAGCACAGCGCCACCAACTCCCGCGATAGACGCGACGATTATGCGGTAGGGCTTGCGACCTCTCTCACCTTCCTCTTTCTTTTGCTTTCTGCGCATCCGCCGGGCAGCGATTACTGCTGCCAGAATGACGCCGAGCACACTGAGAATCAGGTTTAACAGCGCCCATGCCTGCCGTTCGTTTGCGAACACCTGAACTCCAATCACACGCGGTATTGCCCTATTGTGAATTCCAAGTTCGTCGAACTCATATTCGCTTACCAGCAACGGCGGAATAAATGGGCTTACAGGAATCGTGGCTGGCGGTGGTGGAGTATCCGGCTGCAGCTCTGCCTGTGGCGGCGCTACAGGAAAGAACATTGCTGGTAGCGTTGGTGACTCATAAAATAAGTTTAACGATGGCAGCCGCGGAGGAAGAGGTGGGGGTTCACTGCTGCCTATGCTGCCGGAACCCCCACCGGATGGTGGGGCTGGAGGTGGTGGATTCGGTATTGTTGGTGGTGTAGGTGGGTCTGGACGCTGAGGCGGCGGTGGAGGTGGAGGTGGAGAAGGTGGATCTGGTTGCGGCGGAGGTGGTGGTGGCGGTGGTGGCACCGTCCACATTGCAAATACATTCATGTGTGTAGTTACCACATCAGTCGGGTTTAGTGTCTGATAACTGCCGCCCGGCAATCTTCTGGTCCACCCCCCGAACAAATATCCTCCGTTGAGTGGCGGTTGCGCCGAAGGTAAAATCCTGTCTAACCGCATCAGAGCCTGATTAAGCGTTTCTCCGGACTCAACGTACACTGGAGGGGCTGCCGCACCGCCGTTTCCGCCTGAGCGTGTACGACTTTCGGTCGGCCAGTTGTTATAGAAAGTCACCCTGAATGGCCCGTTGTCATCCTCTATATAGATTCCCGCCGGGCTATTAACACTGGCTGCTGCGGTTACCTCAAAAATGGCAAGACAAAGCGAGGCCAACAAAGTGACCGCCAATGTTAAAGCCAACATCCGGGAGATTTTAATCGTCATTCACCTCACAACGCGGAGGGGCATTTGAGTCTGTTATTCCTGGCTCAGCAAGCTTTTACCCTGAACTTTCCTAGCCATCTGAACGTATGTAGAAGTTTTGGTAAACCGTGTGCCCCCACTGCTCGGAGTGCAGCCTAAAGTGAATCAAGAACTCTCCGTGCGCGCCGTTTTCTTTGAGCCTTGCTAGTTCGCTACCTACGGTGCTTTCATTACTGCATCGTACCAAGATTTCGTCGCTGTCTGCCGATGTAATCCACCAGTATTGCACATCCATCTCTTCTGTTGCCACATATATGCGCTCGGGGTTGACACGCGCGAACTCATCCCCGTAATCGGTGCCGCCGTAAAAAACAATGCTTACAGGCGGGGGTTGTGGTTGGTTTTCTGTAAAGGTGCCGCCCAAATACACTCCGACTGCGGCTGCTACTGTCAGTGCTGCGACACAGATATACGCAATTGCCGCATGAGATACTCCAGCCTTCGCCACTGCCGCCGTCGTTGCAGTTGCGGTTTCCGCAGTTGTCACAACATAAGCTGTCTCCACTACTGTTGCCGCCGCGCCGGCCGCTTCAGCAAGGATGTATTCACCGCATTTGGCCAATATATTTTGTGCTGCAACTCCGCTGGTCATGGCGTAAGCCGCTTCCCCACTCTGTAATACTTCTGTCAGTGCCACACCGACAGGCATGGCGGCAAGTGCGGAAAACTTTTGCTCGTATGCTATAGGGTGCTCTTCCAGCTCACGCCTGATTTTTTTGCTTGCCAATACTATGTACTGCGAAGCGGTTTGAGGGGTGATACCCATTACTTCAGCAACTTCTGCCAAGCTAAGCTCACTGTAATAGCGCAGCACAACGGCTTCTTTCTGCCGCTCGGGTAAGTTATCGATTAAATCTTTTATCGCCTTGTGCAGTTCTGCGTTTTCAAAGTTTGCAATCGGCATATGCTCGCTCCTGGTTTCTAGCAATCGCTCTAAGTATTCGTCCACGTCCACAACAACGCCGCGCTTAAGTTTTTTTGTGAGATACGTGTTCTTTTCATTTACGATGATTATGCTAAGCCACTTTTTAAACGCTTTGGGTTCGCTAAGGCTACCAATGTTTTTACATACTTTAAGCATAACTTCCTGTGCAACGTCCTCAACATCTTCGTCTTTGCTGAGTAAGCAAGACACCTGGTACAAAACGCTGCCTACAATCTTGCTACACAAATCGCAAAACGCCTCGCTGTCACCCTGTATAACCTTACCCACCAAAGCCTCGAGTTGCGCGTAGCCCTCACTTTTAGACTCCCGTTCTGCTCTATCAGGCATTGGTTTTCAGCACCTTTCTGCAAACATCTAAGTTTTCCATTCTTTTAAGTGGGAGATATTTTTGCTTTGGCTGATGGTCATATCCGCCCCTCGATTGAGCACTATTAGCTACAATTTCCGCTCCGGAGCACAATCTCGCAAGCGCCACCAGTGGCCGAGATAAAATGCCGCTCGTGTAGTTCGCCAGATTTAACCTTTGCGTTAATTCTCGCACATATCCGTTCCGACATCTGGCTTACCTGCTCACAGCTGATTGTTTCTTCGGCGTATATCTGAACCACCTGCACCATTATACCATCCCAATCGCTCCCACCTATCTGTGGGCAATGACTTTTCTCGGCCATTAAATCCCACGGCCCCTTCCTTGAAGTCTTTTGCCATCTTTTTTGCTTTACGGTTTTTAGAGAGAGACAGTTCTTGGTGACAGTATAACACAATAACATAGGCATTCTTATTTGTATTTATTGGCAACTTAGCAGCTAAGCTAAAGGGCAGCTTGCTTTCATTGTGCTATATAAGACTGCGAGTGTTTGAATTATTAAGTATGTTTTGCGCAGCAAAATTGTAAACAATTTGTGAATATGCAAAAGTCTACAATTTTCTTGCTTGCAAATCGAACACGGCTTCTGATATGCGTTGAAACACAGTAACATGATATCTAGCAGCTGTGCTTATCATCATAAAATAGGTTCAACCTATTTTTTCTCCTCGCCCCTTTTTCTGCTTGTATACTCTACCAATAAATTTCTTGCTGCGGTGTAATGGAATATTTTATGGTTTCTTTGCAAGTACACTTCTCGCCAGTTAATCCCTTGGCGCCTAGCACTTTGAACGTACTAAGGTCTACATTACGTTGCAGCTGTTGATTTACGATGTGGAACTGTGGAGTGAGGATTGACAGCAAGTTTAACTTGTGCTACAATTAAGCGCATCGGGTCTGTAAGGGCTTCTACAGACCTAGGTTGCTTCATATTCTGTGTTTTAAAAGTCTATGCGGCTATGGCGGAATCGGCAGACGCGCTAGATTCAGGTTCTAGTGGGGGCAACCCTGTGGAGGTTCAAGTCCTCTTAGCCGCACCAAAAAGAAAGGCTAAACTTAATAGTCTTTCACAGATTGCAAAAAGTCCGCATAACAGCGGGCTTTTTGCTTGTACGGAAAATGAAACGGACAAATTATAGAAAACGCATAGACAAGCCCTTTTTTGAGCGTAAATAATGGCAGTCCGTGTTTTTGCAACCGTTCTTTATGAGGCAAAGCTAGTCCGTGGTTTTTGATATAAATGCGCTACAACTAGTCCGTGGCTTTTGACCGGCTAGTCCGTGTTGTTAGTCGAATGGGCGCAAAAAAGGCGGCTCTGCGACCGCCCGGAAGATTTGTTATTTACCAATAACGCTAACTCGAATCTGCCGTCCATCCTTAAACTCCACCCGGATGTCATTCTCTCGATGAACAATCACCCGCTCCACCGTGCGCCGCCAGAGAGTCTCGCTAAATTCGGTGAGAATGTCCCCCTGCACCCCAATTTCCTCAAGGAAAGCCTCAATCTTGATGCGCTTAACTGACCGGGAAGAGATCTCCATCTCAACTTCGCCTAACCGCGCTTTTATGGTCTCATACCGCTCGACCAGCTTGCTGTGGCGATCATCCAGCGCCGGATCAATACCGCGCTGCGCTTTCTCATCAATGCAGCTTCTGACGAGGGTGAACACATCATCCTGTTCTTCCCGCAAAGCGGCCGCCTGGGTTTCCAACCCATTGGTGTCGGTCAGCATCTCAATAATCTGCTCATAATCCGCTATGTACTGCGCCTTTTGCCCTAGCACTTGGTTGAAAGCGGCGATGAAAGCGTACTCCATCTGCTTTTCGATTAAATGTGGAGTGCGACAGTTTACCCTTCCTTTGAGACGATATTTCTCATTGCACTGCCATATCGTGCGTGTGATAACTTTGCTATCTACCGTGGTGCGCCAAGTTTTTTGCCCGAACTGAGCACCACATTCGCCGCAAATAATCCGGCTGGAAAAGTGATGTGAACAACTGCGGGTTTTGCCGCCGCCACGCTGCTTGCGCATTTCCCCCTGCACCAGATCGAATACCTCCGGGCGAATTATCGCCGGATGGCTTTCTCTGACATAATACTGCGGTGCCTCACCCTCGTTTTTCTTGCGGGTTTTCTGCAAATAATCAGTGGTGACGCTCTTCTGTAAAATGGCCTCGCCCTTGTATTTCTCATTTTGAAGCATTGATCGGATGGTGGTAACCGACCACTTCTCCTTGCCACCCGGAGACAAAACACCCCGCCGTTCAAGATCACGAGCGATAGAATTCGGCGTCATTCCGTGCAGAAATTGAGAGAATATATCCCGCACAATTCTGGCTTCGACCTCCACAATTTTAGGCCGACCATCTTCGCCGCGCTCGTAGCCTAGAAAGCGATTATAAGGCAGATAAATCTTGCCCTCTTCAAAACTGCGCCGCTTACCCCATGTCACGTTTTCGCTAATGGAGCGGCTTTCCTCTTGCGCTAGGCTGCTCATTATAGTAATAAGCAATTCGCCTTTACCATCAAATGTCCAGATGTTTTCCTTTTCAAAATATACCTCAACTCCAGCGGCCTTCAAATCCCGCACAGCGGTAAGGCTGTCAACCGTGTTCCGGGCAAACCGGGAAACGCTCTTGGTTATTATAAGATCAACCTTCCCAGCCAGCGCATCCGATATCATCTGCTTGAAGCCATCCCGCCGCTTTGTGTTGACCGCCGATATACCCTCATCAGCGTAAATGCCCATGAAATCCCAATCTGGACGCTCGTTTATGTATCTGGTATAATAATCACATTGGGCAGTATAGCTCTGTTCTTGTTCTTCTGAATCCGTGCTCACCCTTGCGTATGCGGTTACCCGGCGCTTCTTCGCGGCATCAAAAATGCTCTGTCGCTGCGGGGTGAGGGTGGCTGGAATAATGGTTACATTTGCTCTTGCCATAGAATTATATCTCCTTTGCCTTCATCCTGTCAATCTGCCGCTGTCTGGCAGCTTCTTTCATTTCTGGAGTCCAACTTTGGCTGCGGGATGGATGTGACCACTTAACCTCAACGCTGGAATCATCTTTCAATGTAAAAGCGAGGCAATAATGTCCCGGTACTTGAATTTGTGAGATGTTGCCCACCCCTCCAGCCTCGGCTACTTTAGCCTCCAAGATATCATCTGGAATCTGCTGACTGTCACAAACGGCCTTGCCCAGCACGTTGAAAGTATCACATATCCAGACAATCTTTTCATACTTACCACCGGCATTTGCGTGTTTGCGTCTATATGGAGCACCGCACTTTCCACAGCGAATCAGTCCAGTGAATGGATAACGTGCCTCTGCTTTCGGCCTGGACTTTTGCTTCTCAGAGCGCCGTGCAATCTCGGTTTGAACTGCCGCAAAGGTAGCTTTATCGATAATCGGTTCATGGCTGTCGGCTACATAAAACTGCGGCAATTGCCCGACATTCATAACTTTTCTTTTGGAAATATGATCGGCTACGAATGTCTTTTGAAGAAGCATATCTCCTTGAAATTTCTCGTTGCGCAACATACAAGAGATGCCGCCTTTGCTTATTTTTATGCCTTGGGTTCTCAGCTTCTTCACAATAGCAACAACACCCATGCCGGAAAGATAATCAGCAAATATTGCTTTTACCAACTTGGCTTCCTCTGGTATAATCGTTAAAACGCCATCTACCAGATGATAACCTAACAGATTTGCATTCCAAGGCTTACCATCTTGGAAATTCTTGCGCACCCGCCACTTTTGATTTTCGCTTGCGGAAAGCGATTCTTCTTGGGCATAGCTTGCGAGAATAGTGAGCATAAGTTCACCCTCGGCAGAAAGCGAATGGATATTTTGCTCTTCAAAAAAGATGTCCACCTCAAGTGATTTCAGCTCCCGCACCGAATTTAGAACGGTGACGGTGTTCCGAGCAAACCTTGAGATGGACTTCGTTATTATTAGCGATATATTCCCCGACCGGGCTTCGGCCAGCATTTTTTGGAATCCTGGGCGTGAGTCCTTGGTGCCGGTCACTGCTTCGTCAACGTAAACCCCTGCATATTCCCACCTTGGGTTTCTGCCGATAAACTTGCTGTAATAGTCAACTTGCGCCGATAGACTGTGAAGCATGGCTTCCTTGCCGCTGGATACCCTTGCATAAGCCGCTACCCGCATAAGTTTGGGCAGTTTAGGAGTCGCTTCAACTTTGATTATTTGCATTAAAATTCACCTCTTTTCCCATCCCCATGTTCGCTCTTATGGGGAGAAAAGTCAAGTCACAATCCTTGGATTCTCGGCGCTCCCAGCCACCACAGGCGCGTATTTTTTCGAGAACGATTTGCTAATTTTCTTGTAATCATCTTGGGTAATGAGATTCGCGGCGAGAAGCCTGTCGGCGATGGCCATAGCCCCGCCGAATTTAACCTCGCGCTGCAATTGGTTTCTGGTCATAAGCGTCCTCCCCAAAGCGGTGCTTAATGCAACAGCGTTGCCCACAATACTTACGTGCTGCTTTGCCGTAGTAAAAAAACTCATTATTGCAACAAGCACAAACAGCACTGTTATTTGGCTTTCGGTTTTTACGCCACCAATCAAACCGGCATCTATCAGAGCAGAATTTGCGCGGCGGCGCGTCTGATGTGTGCACCAAAAAGGAGCGACAATTTCGGCAAACATCCTTTTCAGATACAGGCTTATTTTGAATCTTATTGCGCCAGCAATAAGATTTGACTGTGCTTTCCGGCATCTTCAAAACCTTGGAGATATCAGCGTAAGTGTGTCCGAGATTTCGCAGATGCGTTATTTGATTCTTTTGTCCAGCGGTCATATACAACACCGTCCAACGAATGGAGTTATCAAATATATATGCTCGTTCGGCTTGTACAAATTCTGGCAAAGACAAAACCCGCCATCAGAGTGGCGGGCATCGTCCAATGTTTAGTGCAGAAGAAAAACTCCATCAAACCGAATTTTCGCATCCCCCGGAATCGTCTGCGTACTGGACGCTCTGGTATAAACCCCATCAGCGCGAATCTCAAGATCATACTGCGCCCAGGCACCGAGTGATTCAAAATCCGGCGTTCCCCTTATCGGAATGGGATGTGTAATGGGTAGCGGCGTTTCAAAGCCCATCAGCTTTTTAGATTGAACTTGAGATGAAGTAAACGGCTCAAACCCTGTGCGCAAACCCACGATGGAGTTATCATTTAATCGCACATAATACTGCCCAGCGCCTCCACAAACCATGCGGGATATTAGCTGGCCACCATCAAAGGTATACTCTGTGGTTTGGGTATTTGTCGACAAATCAAACTTCATAATTGATCTAAAGTCCGTTGAGGCATAATACAAATTGCTATTCTCATCATGGTCAAGCGTAGCAACTACATTATGGGTAAAAGGCAAAGTTTGGAGCAAACCACCGTTCAAATTGAATCGTCTAACGGAGTTGGTTCTGATTTGGAAATAATTTGAGAGGAAGATCATCCCCCGAGGATAACTTGCATTTATATTTGTACCGGACAGCGCGATAAATCTTGGTGTCGCATGTGACTGGTAATCATGGCGAAATGCCCCTTGAAATATGGTGCTGTTTGTTCCAGTTGGCCCTCTTAATCCCGAAACAGAAGTCCAGTAAAACAGGCGATTTTCTCCATCCAGCGCTAATCCAGATATCGTACCGGCCTGAGAAGTTGTGCTTGTAGAGTTACATACATTTGCGCTATAAATGCTTGTTCCATCGGGGTCTAGTACAATATATACTGCTTGGGGTGCGCTGGAGCCTCCGCCACTTGTCGGTGCTATTCCTTGGCTCCAACGGCAGTAATGCAATTTTTCATCCGCACCCACCGCAAAGTCCGAAGATATTCTGGCCGGGTGAGTACTGGTCGTATGAGAGTTAACAGCCCACAATACGCTACCATCATCACTGGACAACTTATAAAAATGTCTTGGTGAATTTATTGGCGTGAGGACGTATACATTGCCAAAATCGCTAATAACACACATGGTTAAAGGGTCGGGTGTAAATTCATCCCATATAATTTGCCCGGTGAGCGCACCGATCTTTAAGACTTGCCCCACTTCCGTACAAAGCGCCACATAATCGCCGTTGGTGGATATTGAGATAATGTTACTTGGCATGGCTGGAAGACTCCAAACTTCGTGCGTACCGTCATTGCCAATGTTGTTTATCTGGCACTGACCATGTATCCGTAAATATTTGCTGGAGCCATTGCTTTCAATTGACGCAGACGAGCCGGTAATGATGACGTTGCCGCCGCCAAACAAAGTAATATTGTTTACTTCCGGCGCGGGCGAAAAGGTGTCTATCCGCTGCTTTATTTCGTTTATAGCGTTGACAAGGCTGGAACTGACATCTGTTTCCAGATCGTGCAAATTGCCGATGTCGCGCCTCAAATCATCAACGATATCGTCCAGACCATCGAAAGAACTTACCCATCCGCAGAGATCGGGGTTTCCTCTGGTGTCGGTGATGTTGTTCGCTGTTATGGAAACCGCGCCCCGTTCCACAAGCACATCCGCGCCGCTAAGTTCGTGCATGTCAGCATTACGGTCGAGATCAGGCGGCTCCGGCGTTGCGGCGGGAACCCCGGCCTTAATCGAAAAGTTGATGGAACGCGCTACATGATCCAAGCGCATAACCACCCGGTCGATGCGAGGATTTACTCCGTGAGCAGTGGGTGCGGTCAGTCGCAACGGCGTTGTATTGCGATAATGATACCCATTAATCCACCCTGAACCGGGCTGGACGATGATATTCATGCCGGTGTCTGCGATAACTTTCAAGCTGTCGGCGGCTTTGCGGAAGATTCCGTTGCCGACTAAATCACCAAAGTATGTGGCAAAATCGGTAGCGTCATAAACTCTATCGCCGTTGTTTGAATTGAAAATACCCGACATTTCCATCCCTAAATATCCCCCCGTTTGAGTTTCTGTGCCAAGGTTAGAAGCGGTTTGCCGAAAGTGACGGCAATGCTCATGCCTTCCCGGTCGTAGCTTTCCTCAATTTCGGTAATCCGAGCGGAAACGTGTATACCCCAGCGCTTAGACACAGCCTTAATCTTGCTGCCGATATCGAAGTCCACTTTATATGTAAGGTTGCCATGCAGATTAACACCAGCGTCAAATGCCTCTACAAACGCGTGTTCGGCCAGTCGCTGTAAGCCGCGAAATCCCAATGCTTCCTCATAGTCATCCGAAAAACTCTCCCTTTGGAGATCTCTTGCATCCACAAATGTTTCATGGCGATCCTCGCCCTCGCCACCGCCAACGGTTACAAATGTGCGACCAGCACCTTCTCCTTCACCGCCAACAAGCGCGATGCTGGCGTAATCGACTATGCTTTGGGTGAAGATTTGCTCGATTATGTTTTCGTACTCTTTTGAGAAAACAGCCTGTGAATCTGTGCCCCAATATGGTACAATGGTGAAAGTTCCGGCTTCGGGAACAAACACGGTTTTTATGCCAGCATCGGCGGCATCGAATAGGTCGGTGATGACTTCCATTAGGTTTCTGTGGGAAATTTGGGTGTTGACAGTCACCCCTAAAGTTATCGGCGTATATGCGATCTTGTCAATCTTCCGGGCTGGATTGCTAGGCGCTATGAGGTGCGCGGTCAGCAATTTCCCCGCCGCCGTGCCAAGATCGCCGGAAAGAATCTCCGTTCCCCAAATAATGCGCCGCGCAAGGAAGCCGGTGGCGAAGCGGCCAGATATCAAGATGAACTCCTGTTCAAGCATGGTAAGTTCCACGAACTCGATCAGACCAGCTTCTTCGTCATCGTCTTTCCAGATAAAGTTGCCGATGCGAAGCAGGTCGAGGTTTTCGTCTATGGCTACAGCTTTCATCTCAAACGAGCCACACCGAGAATACCGGCGTGTCCAGCGCAAATACTCAAAGGCTTCTACAATGCCAATGCGCACCCTGTTTTTATCGAATACGTATAGTTCCATTTGTTAAGCTCCTAAAAAAATCGCGGTCTGTAAAAAATATTAACTTCAAGCGAATTCATATTTTCAGCAGCATCGAAGCGCAGGGTGTTGCTTCCCGGCGCAAGTTGAAGGAAAGTAGAACCCATGCCCAGCGAGGAAAAGGCGTTACTTTGTTCGTGGCCAACGACCCTAATGACGCGCTTTCTTGAAAAGTGAGTATAGACATGATACCTTTCCATTGCGGTCATGGCTGCGTTTATGCGAACGAACTCACCTGTGTACACGTTCATAAGTTCAGGGTTGGACAAACTACCCAACGCCTTGAACACGATCTCACAGCCGCATGGAACATCCCCCTCGTTTTGGATAGTAATAATCTGGCTGGGTTGCCGGACGCCGAGTTCTATCCCCGGCTCGACAATTTCCAGCGGGAACGTGAATCTCCCTTGCCAAGAGGCCAGCTCCTTGCGTATAGTTTCCAGCGTCTCAAAGAAGGGCGATGGGCAGAGAAGCGATATAAAGAACGCTGGTGCGCGGGCGATGTTGCTCTGAAAGAACCCAGCTTCCTCCACGATGCATGAGATCTGCCGGTCGCGGTAGATGAGTGTGCCACGCTGCTTGGGCGTGAATATATTGAGCAATTGCCGCCGGTGCTCAAAGGCAGTATCCACAGTCCCTGCTAAAACCTGGCCTTCGATGGTAATGTGTAAGCGTCAAATAGTCCCCCACCTGTACAGGTGAAGAGAAATAGGGTATAATTTAAGCGCACCAATAACCGCTTTGTTGAGTGCGACTGTCTTAGCTTTCTTTGTTTTCTTCTCGGTGATTTCAATTGTTTCGCGCACACAGTTTCTATTGAAATCGTAGATGTTTTCCCATTTTAGGCGAAGGAGGTCGCTTATGCGCAGCGCCGTATGTAGTCCCAAAATTATAAGTACATAGTTGCGAAGTTGTCCTTTGCGCAAGTAATATTCCGTAAGCTGCCGGATTTGGTGTTTGCTGCGAATTGGTTGTGTTGTCGCCATATGGATAAGCCTCCTCAAATCATGATACCCGTTAACACATTTTCTTATTATGTTACAGGGTATTTTTTTGTTTTATTCATTATGCGTTGGTGCCTATGGCGGACAACTATAAATTATATTGGCTTGAAAAATCGAATAAACTTTCCCCACTATAATGGGCTATAATGCTCTAAAGTAACTGTTTAAGAAAATGTGTTACATGGTGTATCGCTAAACAATACGCCACATGAAAAAGGAGGTGGGTTTGCGAAAAGAGACGAAGGGATTGAGTTGGCAAAATCAAAGAAGTCTAATAAAATGTGAAAGGAAGTTAACCGCAAATGATAAGAATCAAAAATGTGGTAAGAAAAACGTTTCGACTCTTCTTGGCCATCCTACTTGTGCTTTGCATGGGAAGCACCGCAATAGCTGCGCCTATATCAGGGGGGTTAGCTGGAGGCTCTGAGACCTTTGACCTTTCATTAGCTTTAGATTATGACTATGAGGTTTCCCCAGAAGCAGCCGGTGGAGGATTATTGGCGTTGCAGCTTTGGGATAGCGATGAGATTCCTACCGAACACGCAGGTGAAGAGCAGCTTACTGCGCTGTTCCTAAACAGCGATGAAATTCCCACGATTCATGTAGATGAAGCGTTGCCAGTGGCGCAAAGCTTTGAACGTGGCCAAATTCCGACAGAAACAGCGAATGAAAGTGCATCTATTGCTCGTGTTTGGGACAGTGACGTGGTTCCTACTGAACACGTAAATGAAGAATTGTCTGCGCGAATCTGGAATTCAAATCGAATTCCAATTGAATCCGCGATAGATACAGCGATATCTGCGCAAATGATAGATCAAACCCAAATGCTCACAGAATCTCCATATTCACAGCGAGCTGAGACCCCGGTTTTAGATAATGGTGGATTAGGCATTTCAGCATTTTCTAACACTGTCACAATTCGGTATGTCAGTACCGGTCACACCAGCGGAACTGTGCCCGCTGCCCAAACATTCAGCACACCGGCTTCTCGCGCGTTACAAACACAAGGTTCCCTGGCGAGAAGTGGGCATACTTTTGGCGGCTGGAGAGACACCGCCGGTAATGTTTTTGGGGCCGGACAGGTTGTTAATTGGGCAGCTGGTGCTAGTGGGACGGCAACGTTGACCGCCGTTTGGAATCCGACAGCTACCCCCAGGATTACAATTCAATATGCAAGTTTCGGGCATACCAGCGGGTCAATTCCCGGGAGCCATACTGTTAATACCCCGGGCTCTGCCACTATGAGAACTCACAATTTGGTAAGGCCGGGATTCACTTTCAGAGGTTGGCAATCTTCGAGCAGTGGCAACATTTTTCAGCCGAATCAATCTGTTAACTTTACAGGTAGCGGCACGATAACTTTTACTGCTGTTTGGGAGCAAAGTAGAATTACGATTCAATACGCGAGCATTGGGCATACCAGTGGGTCGGTTCCTCAGAGCCACTTCGTGAATACCCCAGGTTCTGAGTGGTTGAGAACGCACAATTTGGTGAGACCAGGATTTACTTTTAGAGGTTGGCAGTCTTCGAGCAGCGGCAATATCTTTCAGCCGGGGCAAAGCGTTAACTTCACAGGTGGAGGCACGATAACGTTTACCGCTGTTTGGGAAGCTAGTAGAGTTACAATTCAATACGCAAGCACCGGACACACCAGCGGGTCAATTCCTGGGAGCCACTTTGTAAACACCCCAGGCTCTGAGTGGCTAAGGACTCATAACCTGGTAAGACCAGGGTTTACTTTCAGAGGCTGGCAATCTTCGAGTAGCGGCAATATTTTTCAGCCGGGGCAAAGCGTTAACTTCACAGGTAGCGGCACGATAACGTTTACCGCTGTTTGGGAAGCCAGCAGAGTCACGATTCAATACGCGAGTACCGGTCATACTGGTGGGTCAATTCCTGGGAGTCACTTTGTGAATACGCCGGGGGTTGGCCGATTAGTAACTCCGACCTTGACAAGAACGGGCCATACATTCGCAGGTTGGCGTTCCTCTAGCAGCGGCAATGTTTTTCAGCCGGGGCGGGATATAAACTTTACTGGCGGTGGCACGATTACTTATACAGCTGTTTGGGAACCTGTTGCCGTAACTAGAGTCACAATTCAGTACGCGAGTATCGGGCACACCAGCGGATCGGTTCCAGCTAGCCACACGGTTAATACCCCAGGGCAGGAAAGATTGAGAGATCATAATCTGGTGAGAACTGGCCATACGTTTAGGGGTTGGCAAGTTTCTACGACCGGTGATATTTTTCAACCGGGGCAGCTGATGAACTTCACAGGGAGTGGCACGTTAACTTTCACCGCTGTTTGGGAAGCCAGCACCCAAACTAGGGTTACGATACAGTACGCGAGCACCGGACACACCAGCGGGTCGGTTCCGGCCAGCCACACGGTTAATACCCCAGGGCAGGAAAGATTGAGAGAGCATAACCTGGTGAGAACCGGCCATACGTTTAGGGGTTGGCAATCTTCAACCAGCAGTGGCGGTATTTTTCAGCCGGGGCAACTGATGAATTTCACAGGAAGTGGGACTATTACTTATACGGCGGTTTGGGAATCGTCCGGTTCGTCTACCCTCACGCTAGAGCCAGCGACTGATTGGAATAATATTCCTGCGATTGGTGGGACAAGGACAGTTACGGTGACGCCAACCCAACCGGCCTACACTGTAAGAAGGCCAACATGGATGAACCCCACCACATTTTTGACTGACGGAAGGCGCGGATTTGTGCTCTCCGCCCCTGCCAATAACACCGGCGCAGCGAGAACCGGAACTGTTACGGTTATTATGGGCGATTGGGAGCGGAGCTTCGCGGTGACGCAGTTGGCTACGGGCTCGTCAACCCTATCCACGCCACAGAACTTTAGGATAACAGGCCAAGCAAGCGGTTCTGTAACGGTAGCTTGGAATCCGGTGGCAGGAGCTACTGGTTATAGGGTGCACTTCGGTGCAGCTCCCCGCAGCTTGGCGCTGAGTACACCGTTAGATGAGTTTGCCCACGATGAACTGGAACATATTACTTACGAAGAATGGCGAGAAGGACGTGCCATTGACAACTCGATGGATTTTGCCTTCCAAGAATCACGAGAAAGCTTGGTTCGCGGTGAGCAAGTAAGCTTGTCGGAAGCAGATTTAGCTATCTTTAATGCTACCAGCTCTTCCGTAGTTGTCACCGGCACAACTGCCAATTTGACGCTTCCATCGGCGACTCCGAATATCTTATTTGTAGAGGCAATCAACACAAGCACAGGTGCGGTGTCACTGCCCAGCGGTCAGATAAGGCATACGTTTTATCGAGTTAGATACGATAGAAACTTAGCAACCCACGGTAACCCACCAGTAGACACAATGCATTATGTCTCGGGTGATTGGGCAACGGTATTGCCTACCCCGGCTGGGTTCCTACGCAATGGTGTTCCCCCCGAGGGGTGGTCTACAACTCGAGATGCAGGGCCCATCTTACGGCCAGGCGATAGGTTCAGATTTACTGCTGATCGCGATGTAACCCTTTATGCGAGGTGGAGAGATCCATATGCTGCACTTAATTTGCATTTTCCTATGGATTCCTTTACAAGTTTAGGCGTACGTAGGTTCGACGTTCCAGAGGGGCACCAAGGAATCGATTTGCTTGCACCAGAAGGTATTCCGATACGTGCAATTGATGGCGGTGAGGTTATCGCGTCAGGTGGGGTTATTGTTAGCGGTGTAGAACGACCGCATGATAGCATGGGTTGGTTCGTTGTTATAACTCACAATGCAAGGCGACCAGGAACTAATAATCGGTTGACTGCTAGATATCTCCACTTGCAAAACCGCCCACCTGTTTCTACAGGCGATACAAACATAGTAGGAAACCAGATTATAGGACACAACGGTAATACGGGGCAAAGTACTTCTCCGCATTTGCATATTGACATTAATACAGTTGGAGGAATATGGGGAAGCGGTGTTCCTGCTAACCAAGCAGCTAACGTGGCAAACTCTATAGACCCTGTAAGATTTTGGCCTGACCGCCTTGCGCCATGGCTCGGGAATAACGCTGCCATTATAGGTATGAGTTATGACTATGACCCTTTTGATACGGCAATGACTCCTGATAATTATATTGACGGACGTATTGTTGACTTAATTGGGATGGACGCTCTCGAACAATGGCTCATAACTACCCCTCGTGGAGAAGCAAATATAACGACACTTATCCATGATTTTGAAATTACTCGTGAACAACTTCAAAATGTTGTGGAACAAGGAAATTTACAATGGATATATAATGTATCCCAAATAATGATGAATGTAGAGATGCATCGCAGCTTTGTAAGCATGGAGCAGGAACATCAGCTTGAAAACGAAGAGCGGATAATGCATGAAGATCAAGTGTCTGAACAGGATCAGCTCTTGCAAGAAGAATGAGCAAGCCCCTTTAGGGCGGCCATAACAATGGCCGCCCTACTCTGATATAATATAATCAAGGGGTGATTTGTAAATGAGAAAAATATGCTTGTTCTTTCTTAGTTTAATGATTATACTCTCTTCATGTCAACGTACTCCAAGCATCGTAAATACTAACGATAGCATATCCACATCAGAAGAATCAGTAAATAACGATACTTTGCAATCTGAAGCACTGTCTATCGCTGAAAATGGTGATATAGAATTTATACAAGCAATTCAAATTGCTGATGGTATTTTTGATATCGGGTCTACCCTTTTCCCAGATCCAGAGGCATTTGTTTCCGCGCGAGTTTTAAGTAGTGGTCGCTTGCTTGTGTGGACAATGAACGTTTCTAACGAATCTGTCATTTATGATTATACCACTGGCGAAATAGTGCACCGATTCTCACCCGCTATTATACGGTTGGGAATGGAACATTACTTTTCTCAACAGCAAAATGGTGAAAACAGTTATACGATTACTTTGTATGATAATGACCTAAATATATTAGCGCAGCACCGAACCGATAGGCCTGCAATTCCTGCAACCGATGGTGTAACCATTCTGTACGGCGAACGACCACCTACTATGCGAAATGTCCATACGAATGAGAAAACGGAAATTGCCATCAGTGATATTGCACCAGAATATGAAGGGGGTATATTTACTTGGGCTTTTGATGGAGAATGGATGTTTTTTCGAGCAACTGCTAATCCTTTTTTAGGTAACGAGGGAATAGGCGCATACAATGTGTTGACCGAACAGTCAGTATTTAGCGATGATTTCCCTGAAATGTTTGCCGGTCTTCCTGAAACTTTTGGGAGGAGCAGCGCGATTTTTTGGCAAGATGGTAGCGCATTTGGAACAGATGGGACTTACAGCGTGATAGTCGATGCCCTAAACTCAGATATTAGAATAATTGATGTTGGAATTACTGCAAATCATATGTCTGATAACGGCAATATTCTGGTCGCAGTTGATGCTGTCGGCATTGCGTGGGAAGAAGATATATTCGACTTCCCTGTTCAAAACACTACACTGTCGCAGATTATCATTTACGATGCTCATAGCTTAGAGCCGATTTCAAGTCGAAATTTCGAACCGCTCATTGGTGTTATGGCTGGAAGTTTTGGCGGTGGGATATCCGTTTCTGAAGATGGTAGATACGTCTTTTTGAGAGGGTTTGTATATGATGGTGGCAGCAGGCGGCAGTCATTGTTTATGATTGAAATGGAACTATGATATATGATTGTAGTTTCATTTTGATTCGAAAATAGTTGCATGCAAAAATACGGACTGACTTTAATTTGAAACTAAAAACTGTGGGCAGGCAGTCCGTGCAAGAGCATTGCAACCGGCCTCTATTGCCAGTACGGATAGTTATAAGGGCCCTAGCCCTGCTTTGGCCTAACTATTCGGATACCATAAGAAAACAGGTTGTGTTTACACAGCCTGTTTTCTATTTTCTTTGCCAAAGGATTTTAGCAGCTTCTTGCGCATCTCTACATCCGGTAAATCAACTTCCCCTATGAAGTTAAAATGCACCTCCACCTTCTGTTCTGGTTTCTCACCGCTAGCAACTGCTTCTCGGTGGTGCACAACAATGTGGTGGATAAACTCCCGCAAAATAGCAGGCGTTAGCTGGCTTACGCGCGTGTACTTCTGCACAATCTTCAAGAAGTCATTAACATCCATCTCATGCGACCGCTCTTCCTTAACGACAGCGTCCAAGTAGCGAATCTGCTCACGAAGTATATCATATTCTTCTTGGTACTTGTGCAACAGCTTCTGATACTGACTGTGGGGTAGTTTATCCAGTGCGTGGTCTTCGTAAATCCTTGAAAACATTATATCGAGTTCTTGCTCCCGCCTCTTCGCGGCATCCAGCTTGCGCTGATTCTGCGCCTGCGCGGCCTGTATGCGCCTGTACTGCTCGCTGACCACTATCTTGACAAACTCGTCCTCAAACTCTCTAGCGAAGCGTACCGCCTTGTTTATGGCCGCCAGCGTGAGCCGTTCAAGAACATCCACACGGATATGATGTGTCTTGCTGCACAACTTTTCCCGGTACTTGCCGCAAGAAAAGTAATGGTTGTCGTGGTTGGGGTAAGTGAATTTGTACCGCATGTTAGCGCCGCAGTCGAAACAACGAAGATAACCGGCAAAGATGTTTTTCTCGGTGTGCTTTGGTTTTCTGTACTTGGTTTCAAAAGATTTCTGCACCAGTTCCCAAATATTGCGGTCAATAATCGGTTCGTGGACACCTTCGTGGACTTCCCAATTCTCCTTGTCGTTCGGTAGCCGCTCTTTCAGCTTATACGACTTGGAGTAGGTTTTGAAGTTGATAACATCTCCAATGTAGGATTGATTTTTGAGAATCATGCCCACCAAGTTCGGCTTCCACCAGTATTCAGCCCTATCAAGCCGATTGTTGGGACAGTCATATCCCTTTTTGACGGCGTACACCGAGGGCATGTCCAGCTTTTCGCGCCTAAAAGTGTCGGCGATACTTTGGGTGCTCATACCTTCCAAGCGCATCCGATAGATACGCTTCACAACTTCTGCCGCTTCCTCGTCCACGGCCCAACGCTTGGGGTTCTCCGGGTCGCGCATGTAGCCATAGGGTGGTCGGCCGACGGGATAGCCTTGGCTGCTCTTTACCCGCTGTGACGAGCGCAATTTGCGGCTGATGTCGGAAATGTACATCTCGTTGAATATGTTTTGGGGCTTGACTAGCACAGCGAAGCAATGTAAGCTGTGAAAGGGTGTCAAGCCAATGAAAAACAAGTACGTACACCGCTCAAGAATTTCGGAGGCAAAATTCAGGCAGTTAATAAAGCATTTT